>ERZ1643249.165-NODE-165-length-86068-cov-20.447653_pt1 | contig 86068 bp, 79 predicted proteins | sample MGYA00579263_ERZ1643249 | MGnify/ENA primary metagenome ERZ1643249 (study PRJEB29033, sample SAMEA4952264) | chicken gut metagenome | biome: Broiler Chicken; feature: Gastrointestinal Tract; material: Caecum | place: Ireland | collected 2018 | study: Broiler...
AATAGCTTATTTAAGTGCGCCATTTTTCGGCTGGCCTCTACTTTCTTTCACACTATTTCCTCGATTCCTGTTTTTTTTAGAGTATCATAAATATTCGGAGAAAGAAAGTGGTATTTACAAGAAAAGAATGGTTTGTTAAGATGAGACTATATACAAAAAAGATAAGAAAAGAAAGGAAATATTATGGCAAAATATGAAATGCTGATTCTTTTGGCAGTGATCATTATTCTGGCAGGATTCTTTTTGGGATGGAAGGGAAAGACGTCTATGATCAGAGAAAGGTTTTCCAGCGGGGTATCACCAAAGAATGAAAGAAAGTTTATGATGTGCACAGGAGGCGGGATCTCAATACTTGGTGCAGATCTTCTGATTCTGGGAATTCTTGAGATCATACATCCTGTAAGCGAAGAGACAGCACTGATCATTCTCTGTATAGGCATTGTTCTTTTCGTGGCGGTGATCCTTACAGGACAGAAATATTTCAGGCGCTAGGTAAATTTCGGGTATCCCTGAAGAGGAAAAAGTGGTAAAATATTTTTCATAATATATACAGAATGGAGAGGAAAGAAATGAGCAAGGAATATCATATTGAAACAAAATGTATCCAGTCCGGCTGGAAGCCTAAAAAGGGCGAGCCCAGAATGATGCCTATTTATCAGAGCACAACTTTTAAATATGACACTACGGAAGAAATGGGACGTCTGTTTGACCTGAAGGACAATGGATATTTTTATACAAGATGCCAGAATCCTACCAATGATCTGGTTGCTTCGAAAATAGCAGATCTGGAAGGCGGAGTAGCAGCTGTTCTTACCTCTTCCGGACAGGCGGCAAATTTTTATGCAGTATTTAATATCTGTGAAGCAGGAGACCATGTGATCTGTGCTTCTGCCATTTATGGGGGAACTTTAAATGTATTAGGCGTTACTGCAAAGAAAATGGGAATTGAATGTACCTTTATTGATGTAGATGCTCCGAAGGAAGAACTGGACAAGGCGTTCCGCCCCAATACCAAAGCAGTGCTGGCAGAGACCATTGCAAATCCGGCTCTGGTAGTTCTGGATATTGAAAAAATGGCAGATCTGGCTCACAGCCATGGAGTTCCTCTGATCGTGGACAATACTTTTGCCACACCGGTGAACTGCCGTCCTTTTGAATGGGGAGCGGATATCGTAACTCATTCTACTACTAAATATATGGACGGACATGCCGCCCAGGTAGGAGGAGCAATTGTAGACAGCGGAAATTTTGACTGGGAAGCTCACGCTGATAAATTTCCAGGCCTGACTCAGCCGGATGAATCTTATCATGGAGTGGTTTATACAAAGCAATTTGGGAAAGCTGCCTATATTACCAAGATTAATGCCCAGCTTATGAGGGATTTAGGATCCATTCCTTCTCCTATGAACAGTTTTATCCTGAATCTGGGGCTGGAGTCTTTAGTACTTCGTGTGGAGAGACATTGCTATAATGCCCAGAAAGTTGCAGAATATCTGGAGGCTCATCCTCTTGTAGGAAAGGTGAATTATCCTGGACTTCCCGGAGACAAATATCATGCTCTGGCCCAGAAATATATGCCGAAGGGTACATGCGGCGTGATTTCATTTGAACTGAAGGCAGGAAGAGAAGCAGCAGTGAAATTTATGGACAGCCTGAAGCTGGCTTCTATTGTCACCCATGTGGCAGATGCCAAGACCAGCGTTCTGCATCCGGCAAGCCATACTCACAGACAGTTAAACGACGAACAGCTGGTAGCAGCAGGCGTTTCTCCGGGAATGATCCGTCTTTCCGTAGGGATTGAGCATGTGGATGATATTATCGGAGATCTGGAGCAGGCTTTGGCGGCAAGTGAGAAATAGAAGCCATGAATTTGTACCAGATCACCCAATGGAGTCATGAGCTGTTCCGGCTTCAGGTACAGGAAGGAGGCATTTATATAGATGCCACCATGGGAAAAGGCCGGGATACTTTATTTCTCTGTGAAATGGCAAAAGAGACAGGAAAAGTTCTGGCTTTTGATATACAGGAAGCTGCTCTTAGCGCCACAGACAGACTTTTGAGAGAGCAGGGCGTTAGAAACAGGGCAGAGTTGTATCGGGATAGTCATGTCCATATGGACAGGTATCTGCCTCCAGAATCTGCAGATGGGATCTATTTTAATTTTGGCTATCTGCCGGGAGGGGATCATAGTCTGGCTACCAGGGGTGAAACCAGTGTTAAAGCAATGGATGTGGGGCTTTCTCTTCTTAAGAAAAAAGGTGTGATGGCACTGTGCATTTACAGCGGCGGCGATACGGGATTTGAGGAAAGAGATATGATCCTGAAGTATCTGAAGCAGCTGGATGAGAAAAAATATCTGGTGATCCTGAACTGTTTCTATAATAGACAAAATAATCCGCCTATGCCGGCATTTGTTGTAAAGAAGTAAAGAATGTATGGGACTTGCGTTTTCTGACATATATATAGAACAAGTCAGAGCGCAGGTCCTTATTTTTATGAATAAAGAAAAGGAATCTTTGGTATGCACTCTTCTTCTTTTTCTTCTTCTTCCTTATCTGCTGACGGTTTTGATCCTGGGAAGGGAAGCCTGCCCGGCGAGCCGGGAACTTTCCACGGAAGAATATGTTCCGGCTGTTACGGCTTCTCAGATTTCCTGGGATTACAGTAAAGAGGCCATAAAAGCCCAGACAGTTGCGGCAAGAACTAATCTGTATGTTCATCTTGGAGAAAAAGAAGAAAAGAGTATGATCCAGAAGGCTGTGGAGAATATAAGAAAGAAGGAAATGAACAGTATTATGCTGAAAAAGTATCGGATTTTTCAGGAAGCAGCCAGAGAAACAGAAGGCCAGGTGCTGAAATATCAGGATCAGTTAAGGGAAATACCTTATCATGCTCTCAGCGCAGGCAGGACCAGGGATGGAAAAGAAATTCTGGGGGAGGACTATGGATATATTGTTTCGGCGGATACTTCAAAGGATATAGATAGTCCTCTGTATGTGGAGGGATGTTATTTTTCAGAGAAAGATCTGGAAGAACAGATAAAAAAAGACTATCCGGGATTTAAGCTGGGAGAGGAGAAAAAGGCAGAAATACAAAAAACAGATTCTGCGGGATATGTAATGGAAATAGAAATAGGAAATCTGGAATTTCAGGGAGAGCAGCTGAAAGAGCTTTTAAATCTTCCTTCTTCCTGCTTTACCATACAGAGATTGAAGGGAGAGATCCGTTTCTTATGCAGAGGGATAGGACATGGAATGGGACTCAGCCAGTATACGGCTGAGCAGATGGCCCTGGAAGGGAAAAAGTATGAAGAAATCCTTCAATACTTTTTCCCGGAGATGGTCATTGAAGAACGATAAAAGGATTTATGGGGCTGTGATCAGATTGAGATATTCTGTCTCTAACAGGATTCCATTTTCTGTGGAGACACTGTTTAAGGTGAAATCCACCTCATCCCCTTCTTTTATCTCATAAAAGCCCTGAATATTATAAGGATAGAGGAGATTCATAGTTCCCCGGATGGTAACAGAGTCTCCTTTTTTCAGTTCTTCTCCTGTATAATCTTTCAGATCTGTTATTGTTCCTTCCATTGTGGTGTAATCGATGACAGAAGTAATTTTTACCTGGAGACTGCCAAGTCCTGTTTCTTCCTGGAGAAGAGAAGAAACTCCCCGGGAATCTTCAGCTTCCGGGATTTCCTGAGCGGAGAGAGACAGGACTTTGCGGGATCCGGGCAGATACGCAGCCTCAAAAAGGGTAGTTTCAGGGTAGGCATAAGTCTGAGTTTCAGAAGTTTTATCCAGACTTTCCGCAGGGACGGCATAGGAATAAGTGTTATAAAAGTCTCTGGGAATATTCAGCGTGAGTTTTTCCTCTTCTTCATCCATTCCTTCCAGTGTATAGACGCTGTAATCCAGAATATGGAAAATATTGTGACGCTCCATAGTAAATTCAGCAGAACTTAGGATGACATGATGAGGATTTCTCAGCGCCAGAAGATCCAGGACCCCTGTGCGGAGAAAAGCCAGGCTGCAGAGCAGGACTGTCAGAGCATATAGGAAAGGAATATCAACATGATCATCCAGAAAATTGCGAAAATGTGGATAGAGCTTGTAAATAATATAAAAGATTGTGGATAAAAGGATGATTCCTGTAAAAATATAGTAAAGACCAGGAGCCTGAGTGATCCTATATGAAAGGAGCAGCACAAGAAAATCCAGAAAAATAAATACAGCGGCAAAACAGCCTTTATAAGTTTTTCCCATGAAAGATCCTCCCTTTGAAATTAATTGGAAATTTTCTTTCATGATACCATAGAAGGAAAAAAAGAGAAACAGATTGTGTATAAGTTTTCATTTTCTGTCAATCCTATATTTGAAAACAAAAAGGGGCGGATTGCTCCAGGATAGGCAGAGGTGAAAATTATGAATAAAAAGAGGAAAATTCGTGTGCTGCTGGGCAGTATTCTGACTTTGGCGCTGGTTGTTACATGTGGAGTTGTATATCAGTCTGGGAGTAAGAGCACACCAAATGAGAAAGAACTTGTTATGGAGAACGAAGAGGATTCTGTTGACCAGGCGATAAGAACAGAAGAAAGGGAAGAGACTGAAGAAGAGACAGAAGATGTGAATACTTCTAATGTAGAAGGAACCAGGGAAGAGGCAGATCCGGAAGAGAAAGCTCAGGAAGAGACCACGGGGCAGACAGAAGAAACCCAGAATGAAGCTGATGAAGCTTCTGAGACAGCATCTGCTCAGATTACAGAGCAGGTAGAAGCTGCTATGGCTCCCAACCTGAATTTTACAGAGAGCTCTCTTATGGAATGGCCGGTGAACGGACAGGTAGTCATTGATTATAGTATGGATAATACAGTGTATTTTCCTACATTAAATGTATACAAGACAAATCCTGGAATCGTTATTTCAGCCGAGGTGGGAACTCCTGTGGCGGCAGTTGCCAACGGACAGATCCTCTCCATCAGTGAAAATGAGGAAACAGGGATCACTGTCACAGTAGATATGGGGAATGGATACCAGGCTGTCTACGGACAGTTAAAAGATGTTCCTTTTCAGGCAGAAGAGTATGTTACGGCGGGCGGTGTCCTGGGGTATGTGAGTGAGCCTACGAAATATTATACCCAGGAAGGTCCTAATCTCTATTTTGCTCTCCGTAAAGACGACACAACTCTGGATCCTCTTCAGTATCTTCCGTAGAAGGAAGGGGGATTCACAATTTCAGACTGTAAGAGTATAATAAAGTATGCGGAAAAATCCGCAGCCGATATACTTTTACAGTCTTTTGTAATTTGATTAAATCACTATTTTATCGGCAGCTTAATATATAGGGCGTCCTATCTGGCTCTGTATGCAGATGAGGCGTCCATTACATAGATCGGAGAGCGGAAAGATGAATTATACTTATATACTCCGGTGCAGGGATGGAACTTTTTATACAGGATGGACAAACAATCTGGAGAAAAGGCTGATCTGCCATAATGAAGGAAAAGGAGCAAAATATACCAGAGCCAGACGGCCGGTAGAGTTGGCTTATTATGAGTCTTTTCAGACAAAAGAAGAGGCTATGAGACGGGAATGGGAAATTAAAAGATTGACAAGGAAGGAAAAAATAGAATTGATAGGAGCGAAAAAATGCAGAAATAAGTAAAAACAGAAATTAAAAAGAATCTGAGTCTGGAACTCTGTATCCTGGATAAGAATACAGGGCTCCGGACTTTTTTATTCTTATATTACCTTTTTCAGGTTATACTGGTCATCTACAATGAGAAGATCCCCATATTTTCCGGGGGTGATGGAGCCTGTCTTATCATAGATCCCGATACTTTTTGCCGGATTTCTGGTGGCGGCAAAGATGGCTGCGGATTCGGGAATGCCGAATTCCATAGCTTTTTTCATGCAGTCAAAAAGGTTTGTGGCAGAGCCTGCCAGGGTGCCGTCAGCCAGGGAGGCAAAACGGTCCTTCATGTAGACTGCCTGTCCTCCCAGTTCGTATTGACCGTCGGGCATTCCTGTAGCCATCATGGAATCGCTGATCAGACAGATTCTCTCTTCACCGAACATTTTAAATGCAGCCCGGATCATGGAAGGATGAATGTGATAACCATCGCAGATCAGTTCTGCCATACAGTTTTCAGTATCCAGAGCAGCGCCTATTACGCCGGGATCTCTGTGGGCAAAAGGCGGCATGGCATTAAAAAGATGAGTTACATGAGCAGCTCCGGCTTCCATAGCTGCTTTTGTACAGTCATAGTCGGCAGTGGTATGGCCGATAGAGATTGTGACTTCATCTTTCAGTTCCCGGATAAAGTCAAGGGCTCCATCTTCCTTTGGAGAGAGGGTTACCAGCTTTATGATATTTCCGCAGCGTTCATTGCAGAGCCGGAAAAATTCTGGATCCGGAGGGCAGATGTGCTCTGCTGCCTGGGCTCCCTTTTTCTTTACGTCTACAAAAGGCCCCTCCATATTGATGCCGGCGATCCTGGCCATGTCAGAGGAGGTTTCCATGTCCTTTACAGAAGAGAAAATATCCAGCAGCTGTTCTTTTGATAAAGTCATGGAAGTGGGGCAGTAGGAGGTGATCCCATGTTCCTTTTCATATTTCAAGATTACTTTTAACCCTTCCCGGTCTGCATCGCAGAAATCATGTCCAAAGGCACCGTGACTGTGTATGTCCACCAGTCCGGGAATCGCTTTTAGTCCGCCGGCATCAAATTCTGTCTTATCTGTTACTTCTTTTTCACTGGAGACCAGAAAACCCTTTTCTATATAGATATTTTTTTTCAGAAAGGTTCCGTCTTCCTGGAAAACCATTGCATTTCTGATAATCATAAAATTCTCCTTTTTTGTCCTGGATCAGCAGGTTTTTGTTAAAAATCTATAATCTGTGTTTTTATTATAATTCTACCGGGAGATTATTTCAATGTAAGAAATAAAAGGAGAAAGAACTTTCATGGCTTATGCAGAATGCTAAAAAAATAAGAGATAAAAAAGCACAAAATTATTCACTGTGACAAAAGGTGTGAAAGAAACGTTCCATATTGATAAGCAGTTTAGAAGCTTCTGCGATGAGGTGGTGCTTTGCGCAGTGAAGGAAAACCTTGAGACAGGTAAGGCCATCTCTCCTCAGTTTCCCATTCTGATCATGGTGGATATTATATATTCCAGGATGCTTAGATCGGATAAATTCCATAGGGAAACTCTCCATGATTATACCCTGGAGGCCTTAGATGAAAGAGGATGATATTTCATCCTGAAAATATTTTGTTCTACAGGTTCATTCCGCAGCATACCGGGATGAACCTGTAATAAATATAAAAATTAATAGTTTTCTACTTTTCTTTCAAAGTAAGCCTTTGGATGAGCGCATACCGGACAAACTTCAGGAGCTTCCTCCGCCATATGTACATATCCGCAGTTCCTGCACTTCCAGCCCAAAGGAGCGTCTCCCTTAAAGGTCTTATCTGCTTTGTAGCTTTCCAGAAGTTTACGATAACGTTTTTCATGGGCTGCTTCTACTTTTGCAACCCCTTCAAATTTAGCGGCCAGTTCCGGAAAGCCTTCTTCTCTGGCTTCTCTTGCCATCCTGGCATACATATCCGTCCACTCATAGTTTTCTCCTGCAGCGGCGTCCTCCAGGTTAGCCGCTACATCATGGATACCATGGATTTCCTTAAACCACATTTTTGCATGCTCTTTTTCCTGATCCGCTGTTTCCAGATAAAGAGCAGCCAGCTGTTCATATCCGGCCTTCTTAGCCGCGGAAGCATAAAAAGTGTATTTGTTTCTTGCTTCTGATTCTCCTGCAAAGGCAGCCAATAAGTTCTGCTCTGTTTTTGTACCCGCATATTTGCTCATAGTAAAAACCTCCCTAAAAAGTCAATAAACCGGCACATAGTTAAATAACCTATTTACTTATGTGCCGGTTTCAAGTTTCAATATGATTTTATGTTTTTTTATTAGCCGAAGTATCTCTTCAGAAGACCTGCGAAAGCTTTTCCGTGACGAGCTTCGTCTCTTGCCATTTCATGAACTGTGTCATGGATAGCATCCAGATTAGCTGCTTTTGCACGTTTAGCCAGATCAAATTTACCAGCTGTAGCTCCGTTTTCAGCTTCTACACGCATTTCCAGATTTTTCTTTGTGCTGTCTGTAACAACTTCGCCTAACAGTTCAGCAAATTTAGCTGCATGCTCAGCTTCTTCATAAGCTGCTTTTTCCCAGTATAAGCCGATTTCAGGATATCCTTCTCTGTGAGCAACTCTTGCCATAGCCAGGTACATACCAACTTCTTTGCACTCGCCTTCGTAGTTTGCTCTTAAATCTTCCATGATATCTTCGCTTGCGCCCTGAGCAACTCCTACAACATGCTCTGCAGCCCAGCTCATTTCGCCTGTCTGCTCTGTGAATTTTTCTGCCGGCGCTCCGCATACTGGACATTTTTCAGGAGCAGCTTCGCCTTCATAAACATAACCGCATACGCTACATACAAATTTTTTCATAACTTTGATCTCCTTTTCTTTTTGGATTTTTATAAATCTGGCAGCGCCAGGTTTTTACATAAACTTAATAATAGTAATGATTACTAATTTGTTTATATGACAAATCTATCATACTAGAGAAAAATTGTCAACTACTTTTCTGTAATTTTTTTTTGCCTAAGCAGTTTTTACAGATGCCGTAAAAAGTTGTAGTGTGAGCAGTGATTTCTCCATCGAAATTTTCTGAAGCTTTCCGGGTGATGTAGTCCATATCTGTCAGCTGAATATCTTTAATACAGTGACACTGGGTACAGATAAAATGACTGTGGGGTCTGGTATTGCAGTCAAATCTGTCCGGCCCCTCCCCGGTGGAAATCTTAGCGATCTCTCCCAGCTCTACCAGGAGAGAAAGATTTCTATATACAGTTCCCAGACTGATATTTGGAAATTCTTCTTTAATTCCTGCATAGACAGTATCGGCAGTGGGGTGATCATGACAGCTTTTCACAAACTCTCTGATACTCTCGCGCTGACGGCTGTATTTTAATGCTGCCATTGGTTTCTCTCCTTTCTATCGCTGGAAATACCAAACGATTAATAACAGTAATTGTTACTGATATTAAAATATCATATCGGATCAAATTAGTCAAGTATAAATCTGAAATTTCTTTTTTTAGGACAAACTGACAAAATTTAGAGGGGACTTACAGATAAATTGACAGTGATAAAAGAATATCAGAGAGCAGGGACAGTATAAGATAACGGAAAATAATATAGAAAGAAGAGAAACATAACGAAAAGAAACAGGAGGGATTGACAAAATATAGGTAAATATTTATATTTAGAACATTGGAAGGTTTCCATAATTCGTAATAAATGATAAAATAGGTACAGATAAATCATAAAGAGAAGGGAGAAAGAAACTATGTCAATGGATAAGCTGCGAAGCCTTTACTACGGGCTTTATGGTGAGAATGGGATAACCAACTTTTTTTACGATCAACTGGTAGGAATCATGGATACGGCAAAGGCCAACAGAAGCACTCAGCTGAAGAGACAGGATAAAAAAGGAAATTCCTGGTATCTTTCAGAGAAAATGGTAGGAGTGATGCTGTATGTGGATAAATTCAGCGAGGATCTGAAAAAATTTGAGTCCAAGATTGACTACCTTTGTGATCTGGGAGTCACTTATGTGCATTTTATGCCTTTGCTCCAGCCCAGAGAAGGACAGAATGACGGAGGCTATGCGGTTGCAGATTATCTGAATGTAGATAAGCGTCTGGGAACTATGGATCAGCTGGAAAAGGTTGTGGGAAAATTAAAAAGGAAAGGAATCCGCACCTGTATTGATTTTGTATTGAACCACACTGCAAAAGAGCATGAATGGGCCCAGAGATCCAAGAAAAACGAGCCTGGTTATGAGGATATGTACTATATGTTTGATAACTATGGTATTCCCTCAGAGTATGAGAAAACATTGACAGAGATATTCCCTTCTGTTGCTCCGAAGAATTTCACTTATTATGAAGATATCCATAAATATGTGATGACCAGATTTTATGAATTCCAGTGGGATCTGAACTATAAGAACCCAAATGTATTTAATAAGATCGCAGAGGTCCTGCTGACGCTGGCAAATAAGGGAATTGATATTTTCCGTCTGGATGCGATTCCTTATATGTGGAAGGAACTGGGTACGACTTCCATGAATCTGCCTCAGGTTCATACTCTTTTGAAAATGTACGAAATGATCATTGAAGAAGTATGCCCGTCTGTTATCTTCCTGGGCGAAGCTATCGTAGAGCCTCATGAGATCGTAAAATATTTTGGAACTCCTGAGGAGAAAGAGTGCCATATTATGTATAACGCCTCTCTGATGGTACTGCTGTGGAACTCTCTGGCAACGAGGGATGTAAGGCTGATGGAAAAATCACTGGCTATTGATTATGGAACCCCTGAGGACGGCGTATGGATAAATTATGCAAGATGTCATGATGATATCGGATGGGGATTTGAGACAGATATTATCCGGGAGCTGGGTATGGATCCGGAAGCTCATAAGCAGTTTATCATTCAGTTTATGGAAGGCAAATTCCCGGGAAGTTTTTCAAGAGGAGAACTGTATGAGTTTAATCCTCAGACATTGGATGCCAGAAACAGCGGAACAATGGCTTCTATGTGCGGTCTGGAAGAAGCAGTTGTGGAAAAAGACCGTTATAAACTGGAACTTTCTGTAAAGAGAATCCTTCTGCTGAACAGTATCATTATTTCTTATACGGGAATCCCTCTTCTTTACAGCGGAGATGAGCTGGGACAGCTGAACTGGTGGGATTATAAAAAGGATCCGGAAATCGCTCATGATTCCAGATGGCTCCACCGTCCGCCGATGGACTGGAAGAAAGCTGCAAACCGTCATGACCAGAGCACTGTGGAAGGTATTATTTTCAGCAGGATCAAAGAGATGATCGAGATAAGAAAGAGTCATGAGGTATTTGCTTCTACACTCCATTCTATTCCGGTGGATACACAGAATAAAGCGGTATTCGGATTCCATAAAGAAAATAAGATGCTGGTACTGGCAAACTTCAGCGAGAGAGAACAGGTTGTAGACTGTAATACCGTAAACTGGTTCGGACTTCCAGGGGAACTTCATGACCTGATCCAGGGAAAGACTGTACGTCTGTGGGAAAACATTGTATTAGGACCTTATGAATACCTGTGGCTGGTATAGAAATGAACCTGGCGGAAAAGAATAAGAAAGATTAATAAAAATAGGAAAGACTGAAAACTATCCGGACAGTCTTTCCTATTTCTATTTTTAGAAAAAATGAGAAAAATACAAAAACTCACCCTTGCTTTTTACAGAATACTGTTGTAGTATAATAAATATCATAAAGTAGTTTTGAAAACTACATCATAGAATTGGGAATACTAACTATAATTATGGAATATACTATCAAAGGCAAATTAAGAACAGGAGTGGTGAGTATGAAATTCAAGATTAAAGATCCGGGAAGCGCAATTACCCACTTTATCGGATGTGTCATGGCCATTGTGGCGGCGGCGCCCTTGCTGATCAAGGCTGCAAGAGAACCTGGAAGCATTTATATGATCGCAATGAGCGTGTTCATTCTAAGTATGATCCTTCTTTATGCGGCAAGTACGATTTACCATACTGTGGATTCTACAGAAAAGGTTAACCGCCGGCTGAGAAAGATGGATCATATGATGATCTTTATCCTGATCGCAGGAAGCTACACTCCAGTGTGTCTGATCACTCTGGAAGGAAAAACAGGATATATCCTATGCGCGGCTGTATGGGGCGTAGCTCTGGTGGGAATTATTGTGAAAGCCTGCTGGATCACCTGTCCGAAATGGTTTTCTTCAGTAATTTATATCGGAATGGGATGGCTGTGTGTATTTGCTTTTGTACCTATTGTGAAAGCTTTTTCTCCCGCAGGCTTCGGATGGCTGCTGGCAGGAGGGCTGATCTATACTGTCGGAGGTGTGATCTATGCGTTGAAACTTCCGATCTTTAACTCCAGGCATAAGAATTTTGGCTCTCATGAAATCTTTCACCTTTTTGTTATGGGAGGAAGCATCTGTCATTTTATCGTAATGTATTTCTTTGTGATGCCCGTGGGTATATAAGTCATATTTGTAGAGAGGCGGACAAAAAGCTCTTTTCGGAAAGAAAAATTCCGAAAAGAGCTTTTTTATCGGTTTTTTCCCTGATCCTGGAAATTTTTCCGAAAGGTTCTTGGAGTAGAGCCGATATGTCTTTTAAAATAATTACAAAAAGATGGGGCGTCTTTGAACCCGCAGGACAGGGCGATTTCTGTAATGGTATAGTTTGTTGAGCAAAGCATCTGGGCCGCCATACGGAGTCGGTGCCAGAGAAGATATTGTTTTGGAGCGGTATTTTCGTGTTCCATAAAAATCTTATAAAGATAGGTCCGGTCGATTCCAACATGTCTTGCTACGTCGGCAATCCGGATATCATAGCTGTAGTTATGTTCCATATATTCTTTAGCTGCTTTAAAGTATTCATCAGAAAAATCGCGGCTCTTTACAAGAAAGGGATCCTGCATAAAGGAAAGAAGCTGAAGAAGATTTGCCAAAGGCTCCAGCTGACGTCCGTGAGATTCTCTGAAGGATGCCAGCAGCCGTTCCATGGAATCCAGGAGAGCGGAGAAATTGCTTCCCGGATTCTGATAGATAAAAGAATGAGAAAAAACTGTCTGAGACAGGATTTCCGGACAGGCTTTTCCGTCAAATCCCACCCAGGCATAGATCCAGGGATCTTCCTGGTCTGCCTGATAGTAGGTGGATTCCATGGGAGGAATCAGGAAAGCATCGCCTTTTTTCAGAGAATAGGTGACGCCGCTTTTCTGAAAAATACCTTTTCCCTCTAAAATAACGTGGATCAGATAGTGAGGACGGACAGCCGGACCAAAATAATGTCCCGGCTGACATTTCTCTTTTCCACAGAAATAAACAGTCAGAAAGGACTGTTCAGAGACTGATTTTTTTTTCATATATAGACTCCTTTTCACAATCTCTTTGGAAATATTTCATTATGCAACAATTTAACAATAAAATATGTAAAAAAAGATAGATTCTGCTTCCATAAGATTATATAATAAAACATGGAGAACAGCAATGAATCATGCAAAGGAGATAAGACAATGGAACAGAAGTTGTTGTTTTTTGACATAGACGGCACTCTGCTCACAGAAGGAACCGGGGAAATACCGGACAGTACCAGAAAAGCTGTAAAAATGGCAAAAGAGGAAGGACATCTGCTTTTTGTGAATACGGGCAGGACCAGAACAAGCCTTCCTGAAAAGGTGACCAGTCTGGATTTCCACGGTTATGTATGCGGCTGCGGCACAAATATTTTTTTGGGCGATCAGGAACTTTTTTCAGCAAAGCTGAGCAATGAACTGTGTACCCAGGTGGCTGAAACAGTAAGAAAATATAAAGTTCCTGTATTCTACGAGGCATCAGATGCTATCTATTTTGATCATCAGATTCCCGATGAAGACGGATGGATAAAAAGAGCCCGGGAGCTTTTTAAGCGGCAGGGAAGAGATATCGAAGAGGTGATCCAAGGAAAAAAGAAGGTATATGATAAGCTTCTGATAATCCTGAAACCTACCATGGAAAATCAGGAGCTGAAAGAATATCTTTCCCGGTATTTTCTCTGTATAGATAGAGGAGGAAATATGTATGAGGTGATCCAGAAGGACTATTCCAAGGCAACGGGAATTAAATTTCTATGTGATTATCTGGGGAAAAATATAGAAGACTGCTATGTCTTCGGGGATAGCGAGAATGACCGTTCTATGCTGGAAGCCGTACCAAACAGTATTGCCATGGGAAATGGCGAGGAGGCAATAAAAGAGTGCTGTTCTTATGTAACGAAGGATATAGAAGAAGACGGAATTTACGAGGCCATGAAACATTTCGGACTGATCAGATCTTAAAAAGGAGGAGTTATAATGGCAATTATCTGTAAAGACAATGTAATCACATTAAAAACCAAGAATTCCGCATATCAGATGAAAGCGGACAGAGGATTTTTGTTTCACACATATTATGGACCAAGTGTAGGAGATACAGATATGTCCTACTTATGGAGAACTATCGACAGAGGATTTTCCGGAAATCCTGAAGGCATTGACGACAGAGGATTTTCTCTGGATACCCAGCTTCTGGAGTATCCAGGGTATGGTACAGGAGACTACAGAGATTACTGTCTCCGGGTAGTTTATCCTGACGGAAGCCAGGTGACAAATCTGAAATATGTGGATTATGAGATCCTGGAGGGAAAATATGCCCTTGAAGGACTTCCGGCTATGTACCAGGGAGAAGAAAAGGCGGAGACTTTGAAGATCACTCTCCGGGACATCCACCGGCATATAGAAGTGATTTTATACTACGGAGTTTTTGAAAATCTGGATATAATTACAAGAGCCTGTAAGGTGATCAATAAAAGCGGGGAGAGCGTTCATCTTCGGAGGGCGTATTCCATGTGTCTGGATTTCCACCAGAAGGATATGGATTTTATCCAGTTCTATGGGCGTCATGCTATGGAGCGTGTGATGGAGAGAAGTCCTCTTCACCACGGGATCCAGGGAGTAGGCAGCAGAAGAGGATATTCCAGCCATCAGTATAATCCCTTTGTAATGCTGGCGAAACATGATACCACAGAGGACAGCGGCTGGTGCTGGGGCGCCTGCTTTGTATACAGCGGAAACTTCCAGGCAGAGGCAGAGGTATCTCAGGCAAACAATACCCGTCTCACTATGGGTATCCATGACACCCAGTTTGATTTTCTGTTAGAGCCGGGAGAATATTTTACAGCTCCTGAGGTTATGATGTCCTTCTCTTCAGAAGGCATGGGAAAACTGTCCAGAAATTATCATAGGGCTATCCGTCAGAATATCTGCCGGGGCAAATTTAAAAATGCCAGAAGGCCGATCCTGATCAATAACTGGGAGGCTACTTATTTTGGGTTTGACACAGACAAGCTTCTGGAAATTGCCAGAGAGGCTAAAAAAGTAGGCATTGAGATGCTGGTCATGGACGATGGCTGGTTTGGCAAGAGAGATGATGATAACAGCGGCCTGGGAGACTGGGTTGTCAATGAAAAGAAACTTCCGGGAGGCCTGAAACGTCTGGTAGACGGTGTAAATGAGATCGGCCTGAAGTTCGGTATCTGGTTCGAGCCGGAAATGGTATCTGAGGACAGCGACCTTTACAGAGCTCATCCGGACTGGGCATTAAAGGTTCCGGGACATTCCCTTACAAGAGGAAGGAACCAGCTGGTCCTGGACTTCTCAAGGACTGATGTAAGACAGTATATCTTTGATAAGATGAGCGAGATCCTGGAAAGCGCCAATATTGAATATGTAAAATGGGACGCTAACCGTCATATGACAGATGTATGGTCCGCAATGCTGCCTGCAGAGAGACAGGGAGAGGTGTTCCACAGATATATCCTGGGTCTGTATGATTTCCTGGAGAAGATCACACAGAAATTCCCGGATGTGCTTTTCGAAGGCTGCAGCGGAGGCGGCGGAAGATTTGACGCCGGCATGATGTACTATCATCCTCAGATCTGGTGCAGTGACGATACAGATGCCATAGAACGTCTGCGGATCCAGTATGGAACTTCTTTTGCATATCCCGTATCTACAGTGGGAGCTCATGTATCTGTATGTCCGAACCATCAGACAGGAAGAAGCGTATCCATGAAGACCAGAGGCGTAGTTGCCATGTCTGGTACTTTCGGTTATGAGCTGGATATTACAGAAATGTCTGAGGAAGATAAGAATGTGGTGAGAGAACAGATCGAGGAATTCAAAAAATACTATGATCTGATCCAGCAGGGAGATTACTACAGACTGTCTGATGACGGCACAAAATCTAATTATGTGGCATGGCAGTTTGTTTCCGGAGACAAAAAAGAATCTCTGGTAAACGTAGTGGTACTTCGTACAAAGGCCAATCCGCCTTTCCAGTTTGTGTACTTAAGAGGTCTGAAACCGGAAGCTCTTTATCATGTAGAAGGAACAGAATTAAATTTAACAGGAGCAGCTTTGATGAATGGAGGGTATCTCCTGCCTGTAGTCAGCGATGATTACGAGGCAGTACAGATTCATCTGACTGAATGTGACTAATTTATGAATGGACAAAAGAAAAAGGGGATTTCCAGAGAAGGGCTTTTGCTGGCGGTTGTGGTGCTTTTTTGGTTTGCCCTGTATCTTCATATACCTTATCAGACGCCTTTTCTCACATCAGCGGGAGTGGCGGCTGGATTTACAGGAACTATCGTGGGAGCCTATGGGATCACGCAGCTGGTATTCAGGCTCCCCCTGGGAGTTCTGGCGGATTATGCGGGAAAGCATAAAATCTTTGTGATACTGGGAGCCGGACTGGCAGGGCTTGCCTGTCTGGTGCGGATACTGATCCCTACCGGCCCCGGATTTCTGGCGGCCAATCTGATCTCCGGCTGTGCGGCCTCCATGTGGATCGCCTATATGGTTCTTTATTCCAATTACTTTTCTAAAAAAGAACAGCAGAAGGCTACCAGCAAGGTGATCATGGCCTGTAACCTGGGAATGTGTCTGGCATTTGTATTCAGCTCCTGTTTTTATGGAAAGATGGGAATGGCTTTCCTGTGCGGCGCGGGAGTGATCGCAGGAATTGCCGGTGTTATTGGAGGTATTTTTGTAAAAGAGGATCTGATCCCGATGAAGGGAAAGGGAGAGAAGCGGCCGGGCATGGGAACGTATCTTTCTGTATGCGGAAACAGGCGGCTGATCCTTTTTGCTCTTCTGGCTTTGATCCAGCAGGGAATCCAGATGGCAACAGCCATGTCTTTTACCACACAGATCCTGGAAAATATGGGGGCTTCCGCTCTTTTTATCGGCTGTGCCTCTATCTTCTATATGATCGCGGCGGTGGTTTCCGCCCAGTTTGCTTCCACAGATCTCTGTGAGAAAAAAGGCGCCGGATTTTATGTTCCTCTTGTATTTTTCCTTACAGCGGTTTACTGTATCCTGGTGCCTGCTGTAGGAAATATTTATGCTATTTTTATCCTTCAGGCTTTTCCAGGCATGTCCACGGGAATCCTTCTCTCTTATCTTACTTCTGAATCTATGAAGGAGATCCCCAGAGAGAAAAGCTCTACGGCTATGGGATTTTTTCAGGCGGTCTATGCAGTTGGCATGTCCTTTTTCCCTTGGGCGGTTGGCGTCCTGACAGAGCACTTTAATATTGAAACCGGATATAGTTTCCTGGCTTCGGCCGCCTTTGTGGGAACAGTGGTTTCTATAATCTATTACAGAAGGCAGCAGGCGGCATAGTTCCTTATCATGATGTTGGGACCCTGGTATCTTATAATTCTACGAAAAAATGTAAGGATTCTCTGTTGAAGTTACAAGCATGTGAGATTATAATAAAAAGTATAATTTCAAGGATGTAACAGGGGGATCATAAAGTGAAAGAGGATATTAAAGAATTCAGAAAAACAAGAGATTTTTTAATCTGTATTGATTCTGACGGCTGTGTCATGGACACTATGGACGTAAAGCATATGCGGTGTTTCGGACCATGTCTGGTTTACGAATGGGATCTGGGAGAGTACAGAGAGGAGATCATCCGTCTCTGGAGAAAGGTAAATCTTTTAAGTGTCTCAAGAGGGGTGAACCGTTTTCAGGGTCTGGCTCAGGTGCTGAAAAATATCCATGAAAATTATATTCGGGTAGAAGGTCTGGATGGATATCTCCGCTGGGCAGAATCGGCTCAGGAGCTGTCCGATAAGAGTCTGGAAGAAGCTTATGAAAAAACAGAAAATATCTGTATGAAAAAAGCTATGGATTGGTCAAGACTGGTAAATCAGTCTATGGCAATGGTGTCTGATACCAAAAAACCACCTTTTGAGGGAACGGAAGATGCCTTGAGACTGGCCAGAGAAAAGGCGGATATTGTAATCCTTACTGCAGCTAACCGCCGGGAGATCAATAAGGAATGGGAAGTTTTTGAACTGGCTCAGTATACAGACCTCCTTATGTCACAGGAAAACGGCAGGAAGGAAGAATGCCTGAACGAACTTCTGGAAAAAGGATATGAGAAAGACCATGTGCTGATGGTAGGAGATGCGCCGGCAGATCTGGCAGCGGCACAGGCAGCGGGAGTTCTCTTCTATCCTATACTGGCTTATCAGGAAAGAGAAAGCTGGGAAAATTTCTCAGATGCTCTGGATCACTTTACGAATGGAAACTATGCGGGAAGCTATCAGGAAGAACGGATTAAAGAGTTTCAGGAGAATCTGCACATAGAAATAAAATAAAAGAGCGGGCTTTCGGTTTATTGTACCGATTTTCTTTTTAAAGAATAAGAAAGAGAGTATTCCTTAAGATTGAGAATCTTTATACAATATTCTCTTTTTTGCTGTGTTTTAATTTGCAGATATAAAAAGCTCTGATTTTATGCGGAATTTTTTTATCCGGATTATATTTTCTGCAGTTATCCGGTTCCAAAAGCGGATTTCTGTTTAGAAAGTATAAATTCCTCTATTTTACAAATACTACATTTACGGGAAACACAGGCGATAAATGTAAAAAAGTAAAATGGAGGAATTTTTATATGAAGGCTACGGGAATTGTACGAAGGATCGATGACCTGGGAAGGGTGGTGATCCCTAAGGAGATCAGAAGGACCCTGCGGATAAGAGAGAGCGATCCTTTGGAGATATTCACAGACAGAGAGGGAGAGATCATTTTGAAGAAGTATTCTCCTATCGGAGAACTGGGCGCTTTTTCCAGAGAATATGCAGAGGCTCTGGCACAGGCCGCCGGATGTCTGGTATGCATTACAGACAGGGATCAGATCATTGGGGCAGCAGGGAGCGGGTCCAAGGAATATATTGAGAAAAGGATCAACAGGGATCTGGAGGACATGATCTCTGACCGGAAAAATACGCGTATCACAGATGGAAATTATGTGCGGATCTTAGAGGAAGATAAGGGAGAATATGGATCGCAGGTGATCTATACCATTACCTGCGCGGGAGACGCCGTGGGATCTGTAGTTATACTGGATAAGCCCGGCGAGAGAAAATTTTCAGAGACAGAAGAAAAGCTGGCTCAGGTTGCCGCAGGATTTCTGGGAAGACAGATGGAGCAGTAAAAACAGTTCCCTGCCGGCATGAGATGTTTTAAACAGACAATATTCTGACATATGTCTGGTCGAAAATACGGTTGAAACAGAAGAAATGTGAAATACAACCGTAGCAGCAGATTTAGAAATACGGTTAAGAATGAGAAAAAGACCGCTAAACAGAGGATCAGGATCAAAGAGCCTGAAAATTCTGTTTAGCGGTCTTTTGACATTCTTGAAGAGTCAGCCTTAAAGAGGCTGAAAAGTATAGTTACTGGATAGAAGCCTGTCCCATCTGTTCCAGAAGATCGGTCTTGATCTTGTAGAGCTTATCGGAAAGATCCACATATACTTCCTGAGGATTTACCAGACGTCTGGTCTCGTCCCAGAGAGTATCCAGTTCCTTTGCGCAGATATCCCGGATCTCCATGACGGAAGGAGATGTGTAGACACATCTGCCTTTGAGAAAGACGGGGACAAGAAGTTCTCTCAGGGTATAGGTTCCCCCGTAGATCTTTGTCTTTTTCCAGGTGGCCATAGGGTCAAAGATGATCATATCTTTGCTGGGATCGAAGACTTCGTCTTCCAGACAGATGAGATCTGCCCGGATTTTGCCTGTAGTCTTGTCGTAGATACGCTGAATGGTCTTATTGCCCGGATTGGTGACTTTTTCGATGTTTTCAGAAAGCTTGATCTTAGGGGTAAATTCCTTATCATTTTTATTTTTGATGGCTGCAAGCTTGTATACGCCGCCGAAAGCAGGGTTGCCGTTGGAGGTGATCAGATTGGTGCCTACACCCCAGGAATTGATCTTGGCTCCCTGGGCTTTCAGACTGTCGATCAGGTATTCGTCCAGATCGCTGGAAGCGGAGATCACTGCATCTTCAAAGCCGGCGGCAGCCAGCATATTATAAGCTTTCTTCGAGAGATAAGCCAGGTCTCCGCTGTCGATACGGATACCATATCCTTTCGCCAGAGTGCCTTCTTCACGCATTTCCTGGAAGACCCGGATCGCATTGGGAACACCGGAATTCAGGACATCATAGGTATCTACCAGCAGGATACAGGAATCAGGATATAGTTTGGAATAGGTCTTGAAAGCCGTATACTCGTCGGGAAAACTCATGATCCAGCTATGGGCATGGGTTCCTTTCACCGGAACGTCAAACATCTGGCCGGTAAGGACGTTGGAAGTTCCGATACATCCGCCGATCATGGCCGCTCTGGCGCCGTAGATACCGGCGTCAGGTCCCTGCGCCCGGCGAAGGCCGAATTCCATAACGCCATCGCCTTTTGCCGCATATACCACACGGGAGGCTTTGGTAGCGATAAGACTTTGATGGTTCAGCAGATTCAGGATGGCTGTCTCTACAAGCTGGGCCTCCATAACAGGGGCTATGACTTTCAGAAGGGGCTCTCTGGGGAATACTACGGTTCCTTCCGGGATCGCGTAAATATCCCCTGTAAAGTGGAACCCTCTTAAATATTCCAGAAAATCATTGTCAAAGATATTCAGAGAGCGGAGATAGTCGATATCATCAGGAGCAAAGTGGAGATCACGGACATACTCAATGATCTGATCCAGGCCGGCTGCAATGGCATATCCTCCGTCACAGGGATTTTTTCTGTAAAAGGCATCGAAGACCACGATCTGATCCGTGGGATTTTTGAAGTATCCCTGCATCATGGTCAATTCATATAAATCTGTTAATAAGGTTAAATTTAAGGCTCTCATAGGTAGCGCTCCTTTATAATTCAAGGGCCTTGCCCCGGGTATTTTCTGCCATTATAGCACTTTAACCTGAAAAAAGGAAGTTTTCTTCTATAAATTGTGGTATTCTTCCAAAGTAAGACCTGTCATAGAAAGATATAAGGCCAGAGGCTCGCCTACATAGCGGATATGCCAGGGCTCCCAGGGGAATCCGGTGATATTTTCTTTGGCTTTGGGATAGCGGATCACAAAACCATAGAGAGGGGCATGCTTTTCCAGCCACCGGCCTTCGGGAGTATCTGCAAAGGATTCCTCCAGCTGCATGTTAATATCCGGACAGGAAAGATCCAGAGCAAATCCGGTCTGATGTTCGCTGGCTCCGGGCGGAGCGACGGCAGAACTTTTTCGTCGAAGAGCATCCAGATAAAGTTTTTCCTGCCGCTTATAAGAACGGTAGCCGGATATCCCTATAAGTCCCATTTTATCCAGAGCTGCCTGGGTAAAGAGCCGACCTGCGGCTTTGGAGGCTTTTCGCCTGAGAAGCCGCTTTTCAGAACCGGGAGGAGCGCAGAAAGGAATCCCTGCCTCTTCCAGATCATCGGGTATGTAATCAGGAGGAAGGAGATTGGTTTTATTTACAAGAACAGGGTAATAGGACATAATACACCGCCTTTGCCAAAAATAATATGGAAACAATTTTACGGGATATATTTTATGCAGACGAGAAGAGAAAAATAACTATGGAGGCAGATTAGAAAGAGAAATTCTGAAAAAGGTATATTGTAAAAAATGTGCATATGATATAATGCCATAGGCAAAAATGACAGAAATGTTCATTGGCGTACCCCCCTTCCTCTACCTGTCCAGGGGCGGCAGCGTGTTCAGTATAGCATAGACCAAGAAACAAATAAAATATGTATTTCACAAAAAAAGATAAGATTACAGGAGGGAAAAATTTACTCGAATAAAAAAATTAAAAAAAATGAAAAAAAGTACTTGCATTTTGAAAAGAGATGATATATAATACCTATTGTTGTGAGACAACATTGAAAATATTGGGCTATCGCCAAATGGTAAGGCAACGGACTCTGACTCCGTCATTTCAAGGTTCGAATCCTTGTAGCCCAGCTACGAATATCCCAGACAAGCGTCTGGGATATTTTCGTATATAAAGAATCGAAGGAAGGGCAGAATATGGGATTTTCTTTTGACAGCAGAGTACGGTATAGTGAGACAGGAGAGGACAGAAAGCTGACTTTAAACGGGATTTTGAATTATTTTCAGGACTGCTGTACCTTTCATTCAGAAAGTGCGGGAGTGGGAATGGATTATCTGGAGAAAAAAGGGCAGGTCTGGGTGCTTACCTCCTGGCAGATCATTGTGAAGAGATATCCTCTTTTGTTTGAGAAGATCCGGATTTCTACCTGGCCCTATGCATTTAAAAGATTTATCGGAAACAGAAATTTTACTATGGAGGATGAAAGCGGAGAACTGATCGCTTATGCAAACAGTCTCTGGACTTTTTTGGATATTGCTTCGGGAAGGCCGGTAAATGTGGACGAGAAGCAGATACAGGCCTATACTCTTGGCGAAAAACTGGATATGGACTATTCCTCCAGAAAAATCCCGATACCTGAAGATATGAAGGAGTATCCTTCTTTCCAGGTAAGACCTCATCATCTGGATACCAATCATCACGTAAATAACGGACAGTATGTGCTTATGGCCCAGGAATACCTTCCGAAAGATTTTAAAGTGGGACAGATGCGGGCAGAATATAAGAAACAGGCGGTGCTGAATGATGTGATCCTGCCAAAGGTGAAAGAAGAGGGCGATATTTATACAGTGGTGCTGGAAAGCCCGGAAAAAGAAGTTTATGCAGCGGTGGAACTGCGCAGATAAAAGGAGATAATATGATCGAATTAGGAAAAGTACAGGAACTAACAGTGGTAAAGACGGTAGATTTCGGCGTTTATCTGGGAGAGAAGATGGACGCCGGACAGGAGGAGCGAGTGCTTCTTCCGGGGAAAAAAGTACCGGCAGGAACAAAAGAGGGGGACAGGTTCCAGGTGTTTATCTATAAGGATTCTTCTGACCGCCTTATCGCTACTACAGACCGGCCAAAGGCGGCCCTGGGAGAATTAGCGGTGATGAAGGTGGCCCAGGTAACAAGGATCGGAGCTTTTCTGGACTGGGGATTGGAAAAGGATCTGTTCCTTCCTTATAAAGAGCAGACAAAGAAGCTTCATGAAGGGGAGGAAGTCCTGGCCGCAGTATATGTGGATAAAAGCAGCAGGCTGTGCGGGACTATGAAGGTATACCATTACCTGTCTACGGACGCCCCTTATGAAAAGGAAGATACAGTTACCGGCGTTGTATATGAGATCAGCGATAACTTCGGCGTTTTTGTAGCCGTGGATTATAAATATTCTGCAATGATACCGAGGCAGGAAGCTCAGGGAGGCTATAAAGTAGGAGAAGAAGTTACCTGCAGGGTAAGCGCAGTAAGGGAAGACGGCAAACTGACTTTAAGCCCCAAGAAGAAAGCCTATCTTCAGATTTATGAAGACGCGGAGAATGTCCTGGAAACTATCCGGGATTTTGACGGCGTGCTGCCGTTTGACGATAAAGCGGCGCCGGAGTTGATCCAGAGAGAATTCGGCCTGAGCAAGAACGCCTTTAAGAGAGCGGTAGGCCATCTTCTGAAAGAGAAAAAAATTGAACTGAAAGAGGGAAAAATCTATATAAAGTAATGCTTTTCCCAAAAAAAAGATTATGTTATAATCATGATAGCTTATGTGTTTATGTCCAAAAGGAGGAAAATCAGTGGACTCGATAGATTATTATGACCGATATGCCGTGCCATATTATGAAGAGACTGTAGATTTAAGCATGGAAGACCAACTGAAACGTTTTGTAGAACTTCTGCCGGAAAGCGCGGATGTTCTGGATCTGGGCTGCGGTTCCGGGAGAGATACCGTGTTTCTGGAAGATGAAGGCTGTGTGGTGACCCCTATGGACGGGTCTGAGAAAATGTGCAATCTGGCAAGTATCCACACCGGAAAGGAGGTCCTTCATCTCCGGATAGAAGAGATGGAGTTTCAGAATGTTTTTCATGGAATCTGGGCCTGTGCTGTCCTGGGACATTTTCCGCCGGAGAAGATCCATGATGTGATGGAACGGATCCTGGCAGCTCTGAAAGAAGAGGGTATCCTTTATTTTTCCGTAAGAAAGGGAGAACGGAAGGGCAGATATAATGGCAGGTATTTTTACGATTATAACAGAGATTCTCTGGATGATCTTTTGGATTCCTTTCCCGAGATCCAGGTCCTGGACATATGGAAGACCAGTGATGTACGGGAAGACCGGAATAATAAATGGTTTAATGTTCTGCTGAAGAAGCGGAAAGATGAAGAATAAAACAGCTGCGAGACATAAGGAGAGAAAGACAGTGGATTTTGCTCATTTACATGTACATACGGAATATAGTCTGCTGGACGGTTCCAATAAAATAAATGAATATGTAGCCAGAGTGAAGGAGCTGGGAATGAACAGTGCAGCCATAACAGACCATGGAGTCATGTTTGGCTGCATTGATTTTTATAAGGCGGCAAAAGCGGCAGGGATCAAGCCTATCATGGGCTGTGAGGTGTATGTTGCTCCCGGCTCCCGCTTTGATAAAGAGACGGGACATTCTGACGACCGGTATTATCATCTGGTTCTTCTGGCAGAAAATAATCAGGGATATCAGAATCTGATGAAGATCGTGTCAAAGGGATTTATTGACGGATTTTATTATAAGCCAAGAGTAGATCTGGAGCTTTTGCAGGAATATCATGAGGGGATTATTGCGTTAAGCGCCTGCCTTGCAGGAGAAGTAGCCAGAAATCTTGTAAGAAGTATGTATGAAGAGGCAAAAAGCGCCGCCCTTCGTTATGAGAAAATCTTCGGCAAAGGGAATTTTTTCCTGGAGCTCCAGGATCACGGTCTGCCCCAGCAGAAGCTGGTAAACCAGCAGCTTCTGCGTATGAGCCAGGAAACCGGGATCGATCTGGTGGCTACCAACGACATCCATTATACCTATGCGGAAGACGCACAGGCTCACGATATCCTTCTGTGCGTACAGACAGGAAAACGCCTCCAGGATGAGGACCGGATGCGGTATGAAGGGGGGCAGTATTATGTGAAATCCCCTGAGGAAATGGAAGAACTGTTTCCCTATGCTCCGGAGGCTCTTTCCAATACTCAGAAGATCGCAGACCGGTGTAATGTGGAAATCGAATTCGGCGTGACCAAGCTGCCGAAATTTGACGTGCCGGCTCCCTATACTTCATGGGAGTATCTGAATAAGTTGTGTTACGAAGGCTTGGAAGAGCGGTATACAGATAATATGGACCAGCTTAAGGAACGGTTGGAATATGAGCTGGGCGTTATCAAGAAAATGGGATATGTGGACTACTTTCTCATTGTGTGGGACTTTATCAAATATGCCAGGGACCATGACATTATGGTGGGGCCGGGAAGGGGTTCCGCTGCAGGAAGTCTGGTATCCTATACCCTGGGGATCACAAAACTGGATCCTATTAAGTATGATCTTCTTTTTGAGCGTTTCCTCAATCCGGAGCGTGTATCCATGCCGGATATCGACGTGGATTTCTGTTTTGAACGCCGCCAGGAAGTTATTGATTATGTGGTGAGAAAGTATGGAAAGGACCGGGTAGTGCAGATCGTTACCTTCGGTACCATGGCAGCCCGAGGCGTGATCCGGGATGTGGGAAGAGTTATGGATCTGCCTTACGCCCAGTGTGACGCTATCGCCAAAATGATCCCCAATGAGCTGAATATTACCATAGATAAGGCCCTGACCATGAATCCGGAACTGCGGAATCTTTATGAATCGGACGAAACGGTGAAAACGCTGATCGATATGAGCAAGAGACTGGAGGGTCTTCCCAGACATACTTCCATGCATGCGGCGGGAGTGGTCATCAGCCAGAAGGCGGTGGACGAGTATGTGCCTCTTTCCAGAGCTTCTGACGGGTCTATTGTCACTCAGTTTACCATGACCACTCTGGAGGAACTGGGACTTCTGAAAATGGATTTCCTGGGTCTTCGGACTCTGACGGTGATCCAGAACGCAGTGAAGCTGGCAGAGAGAGACAAGGGCATTACCCTGGATATTGACCATATTGACTATGATGACAAGAATGTATATGAGATGCTGGGAGCTGGAAAGACAGATGGGGTCTTCCAGTTAGAGAGCGCCGGGATGACCAGTTTCATGAAGGAGCTGAAGCCCCAGAACCTGGAGGATGTCATTGCAGGGATCTCTCTGTACCGTCCCGGTCCTATGGACTTTATTCCCCAGTATATCAAAGGAAAGAACAATGCAGACAGCATCCACTATGACTGCCCGGAGCTGGAGCCTATCTTAAAGCCTACTTATGGCTGTATCGTGTATCAGGAGCAGGTTATGCAGATCGTAAGATCCCTGGGAGGATACACTCTGGGACGAAGCGATCTGGTCCGCCGTGCCATGAGTAAGAAAAAAGCTGCGGTCATGGAGAAAGAACGGCAGAACTTTGTCTACGGCAATGAAGAAGAGGGAGTTCCCGGCTGTATCAACAGGGGGATTTCCGAAGAGGTAGCAAATAAGATCTATGATGAGATGATCGATTTCGCTAAATATGCTTTTAACAAGTCTCACGCGGCGGCTTATGCGGTGGTGTCTTATCAGACCGCCTATCTGAAGTATTATTTTCCGGTAGAATTTATGGCCGCTCTTATGACTTCTGTCATCGATAATCCTTCTAAGGTGTCAGAATATATCCTTTCCAGCAGAAAGATGGGGATTTCCATTCTTCCGCCGGATATCAATAAAGGAGAGAGTCAGTTTTCCGTGGACAACGGGGCTATCCGCTATGGCCTGTCCGCTATTAAAAGTATCGGAAGACCTGTGATCAAGGCAATTGTAGAGGAACGGAAGGAAAGAGGAGAATTTAAAAATCTCCAGGATTTTATTGAACGTATGTCGGGAAAAGACGTAAATAAAAAGGCTATTGAAAACTTTATCAAAGCGGGAGCCTTTGACAGCCTTCCGGGAAACCGGAGGCAGAAAATGATGATCTATGCCCAGATACTGGATTCTGTAAATCAGGAAAAGAAGAATGTTATGGCAGGACAGATGAGCCTTTTTGATCTGGTTTCCGAAGAAGAAAAAGCTGCTTTTGAGATCCGTATGCCGGATGTGGAGGAATATCCCAAGGAGGCCAAGCTGGCTTTTGAAAAAGAAGTCCTGGGAGTGTATATAAGCGGCCATCCTCTGGAAGAATATACAGAGAGATGGAAGAAGAATATTACCGCTGTAACTGCCGATTTCCAGCCAGATGAAGATACAGGAATGCCGAAAGTCCGGGATGGGGTCAGAGCTGTGGTTGGAGGAATGATCACTGCAAAAACCATTAAATATACAAAAAATAATAAAATCATGGCTTTTCTTACCCTGGAGGATCTGGTAGGAACTGTGGAAATCGTGGTATTTCCAAGAGACTACGAGAAAAATGTGCGTTTTATGGATGTAGACGCCAAAGTATTTATCCAGGGGAGGGTTTCCGCGGAGGATGATAAAGCCAGCAAACTGATCTGTGAAAATATTTATCCTTTTGACATGGTTCCCCGGGAACTGTGGCTCCAGTTTGAAACGAAAGAGGCTTTTCTGGAACGGGAAGAAGAGTTTTATGAGGATATTAAGGACTCTGACGGAAAAGACACAGTGGTGATCTATATCCGCTCGCCGAAGGCGGTGAAGAGACTGGGACCGTCCAGATCTGTCAGGATAGACAAGGGACTTCTCGACAATCTGTACGAAAAGTACGGCCGCGACAACGTAAAAGTTGTAGAAAAGAGTATTGAAAATATTCGGAAAATGCTATAAAATAAGAACGATTCAATGTATAAATATAAAAACAAAGGGCTGCGAGAATATGGAGGAGAAAGATGACTGCGAATAAAGAAATCAAAACAATTGGCGTTTTAACAAGTGGTGGAGATGCTCCGGGAATGAATGCGGCGATCCGTGCGGTTGTGAGAAGAGGCTTGAGCCGTGGAATCAAAATGAAAGGTATTCTGAAAGGTTACTCAGGTCTGTTGAATGAAGAAATCATTGAAATGACTGCTGTAGATGTTTCAGATACGATCCAGAAGGGCGGAACGATTCTGTATACGGCCCGCTGTGCGGAAATGCGTACAGAGGAAGGCCAGAAGAGAGCCGCTGAGATTTGCAAAAAACATGGTATCGACGGCCTGGTTGTTATCGGCGGTGACGGTTCCTTCGCCGGTGCTCAGAAACTGGCAAATCTGGGAGTGAATGCGGTAGGCGTGCCGGGAACCATTGACCTGGATATTGCATGTACAGAGTACACCATTGGTTTTGATACTGCTGTAAACACGGCTATGGAAGCGATTGATAAAGTTCGTGATACATCTACCTCTCATGAGCGTGTAAGTATCATCGAGGTTATGGGAAGAAACGCTGGATATATCGCTCTGTGGTGCGGTATCGCAAACGGGGCAGAGGATATTCTCCTTCCTGAAAAATATGACTATGATGAGCAGCGGATCATCAATAATATTATTGACAACCGTAAAAAAGGAAAGAAGCACCATATCATCATTAACGCAGAAGGTATCGGACATTCTGAAGCTATGGCAAAACGTATCGAGGCAGCTACAGGAATCGAGACCAGAGCTACTATTTTAGGACACATGCAGAGGGGCGGATCACCTACATGTAAGGACCGTGTGTATGCTTCCATGATGGGCGCAAAGGCTGTGGATGTGCTTCTGGAAGGCAAGACCAAGAGAGTTATCTGCTACAGAAACGGCGAGTATGTGGATATGGATATCAACGAGGCGCTGGCTATGAAAAAGAACATTTCTGATTATCAGTTTGAGGTCAGCTATTCATTATCTCATAATTACACAAAAAATCAGGCATAAAAATTATTTTTCAGAACAAAAAGGTGTGCGGCAAATCAATGCGGTACACCTTTTTTTTATCAGAATACAGGGAGGAATCAGGCTATGATCACAAGTATATCTAACGGACAGATCAAAAAAATACAGCAGTTATTAAAAAAGTCCAGAACAAGAAGAGAGGAGGGGCTTTTTGCAGCAGAAGGAATCAAAATGTTCCGGGAGGCGCCGGCGGACAGAATTGAAAAAATTTATATGGGGGCTTCTTTTGCAGAAAAAGGAACCTGGAAAGAAATCCTCAGAGAAAAAGGGCTGGAAGGCAAGGCAAAAGATCTGACGGAAATCGTAGAAGACAAAGTATTTAAAAGCCTTTCCGATACAGTGACGCCTCAGGGAGTCCTGTGTCTGGTAAGGATAAAAGACTGGTCTTTGGAAGAGATGATCCCGGAAAATAAAGAACCCCTTCTTATGGTCCTGGAAGATCTTCAGGATCCCGGGAATCTGGGAACAATCCTCAGAACAGGGGAAGGAGCCGGAGTGACAGGAATTATCTTGTCAAAGAATTCGGTGGATATTTATAACCCCAAGGTGATCCGTTCTACCATGGGTTCTGTGTATCGTATGCCTTTCTACTATACTTCTTCTATCCAGGAAGAAATCCTTCCCTGGATGAAAGAGAAGAAAATAACAGGGTATGCGGCTCATCTGGAGGGAAAGAATAATTATGATCAGGAGGACTATACAAAAGCCGCGGCTTTTTTTATCGGAAATGAGGGAAATGGACTGAGCCGGGAACTTTCTGAAAAGACAGATGTATGGATCAGGATCCCTATGGAAGGAAAGGTAGAGTCTCTGAATGCGGCTATGGCTTCGGGAATATTGATGTATGAGGCTTTTCGACAGAGAAGAAACCCCTAAATTTCCTAAATTTTGTGAAATATTACAAAAATTACCCGCTTGACAAAGAAATGTAACCCTGATAGAATATGTCCGTAACAAAACTTAATAAATTTGTAACAAATGAAAAGAAAATGTTACAGACTTATAGGAGGTTATATTTCATGAAAGAGAGAATGAGGAAACTTTTTGTCTGTATGGGAGCTGCAGGAGTAATGACGGCCGCGATGACGGTTCCGGCTATGGCAGAAACCCCAGGAGAGGATCAGAATATAAATACGGCAGAGGAAGCAATACAGGAAGATGTTTTTGACTGGTCAGACAAGGCGGCTGCAAATGTAACTACATATGCGAATATCCGTCAGGGCTCTGATATCAGCACAGACCGGGTAGGCAAGCTTTCTGCCGGAGCGGTAGTAACTGTAGTGGGAGAAGAAAACGGCTGGATGGAGGTTGTATCCGGTGATGTTGAGGGATATATCAGAGAAGACCTTCTTGTTACCGGCGATGCTGCCAGACAGCTTTTTGAAGCTTCTTACGGCGAGAATGCACAGCTTGTAGGGGCCGAGGCAGTAGATGAAGAGGCGCTTGCGGCAGCAGAAGCCCAGGCGGCTGCTGAAGCTGCCGCACAGGCCCAGCAGGCAGCGGCTTCTGTATCGCAGAGTGATTTAGACCTGATGGCAGCGATCATAGAATGTGAGGCTGGCGGAGAGCCTTACGAAGGAAAGATCGGCGTAGGAGCGGTAGTTATGAACCGGGTGAGAAGCTCCCAGTTTCCAAACACCATTTCCGAGGTTGTTTATCAGAGCGGACAGTTCTCCCCTGTAGCCAGCGGAAAGCTCGCTTCTGTTCTGAGCAGAGGAGCCAGCCAGGCCTGCTATGACGCGGCCAGAGACGTATTTGCGGGAGCAAATACTGTAGGAAACTGCCTGTACTTCCATGCAGGAGGAGGCAGCGGCCTGACGATCGCAAACCAGACATTTTACTAAAATCATAGAATCTTATAGATGCGGGCGCTGTCGCATTAATCAAAATCGAGAATATTTATACATTTTATTACTCAGTCTGCGCTGCTTTGAGCCTATGGTCTCAAAGCTATGCTTGGCAAATTCGCATAAAACGTATAAATACTTCTGAAGCATGGTTAATGCGGCAGCGCCTTTTTATAAGAAATTTTAGATGTTGTTCATTCAAAAATGGAATGAACCATATAATATTTATTCAGTTGCAGAATAAACTGTCATGAAATAAAATGGGGAAAAGAAAGAAAATAGACATTCGGACCGAAGAAACCTGTATATACAGTTTTTGTGCCGGAACTCAGAATCAGATTCTTATCCGGCGATAAAAAATATTTTACAGAAAGGAAATATCTATTATGGCTAACAAAAAAATAGAAATTAGAATTGACGACGTTCGGATTGTGGCTGAACTTTTTGTGGACAAGGCCCCGGAAATCTGCAATATGATTTTAAACAATCCAGGTCAGACTGCTGTGATCCAGCATGCAAAACTTAACGGACAGCTGTTTTTCGGCACTCTTCCATATTCCTGCGGTTTTGAAAATAAATGCAGAGGAGGAGACCTGGTATTAGGAGACCTGGCTTATTACAATCCAAGAAACCAGCTGTGTTTCCTTTATGGAAAAGGAACCGATGAACCTCTTCCTATCAGCAAGATCGGACGGATCGTAGAAGGCCTGGAAGGAATGAAAGTGGTAGGTATCAAGAACTGGCTGAACCAGGGAAGCATGATGACAATAGTAGGAGAAGTGGAGTAGGAGGTTTCAGTATGAATTGGAGAGATGCGATTAAAAAATTTGAAGAAAGACGTCTGGCAATATGGGACAAAATGCCTCAGGATGTTTATAATCTCAGCCAGGGAATCGTACCGGGAGACACCAATGTATATGGACAGTATGTTACCACAATGCTTTACGCGGACTCTGAAATGCGTACCCTGGGAGATGAAATCCTGTTTTATCTGATCGAGACAGCGAAGGAAGAAGATACGGATCTGCATACTCTTGTAAGATATGCGAAGAATCTTCTGGACTATAAAGAAAAGTTCCTGGTTTTCACCGGAGTTCCCATGGCTTCAGAAATGCTGAGAATGTATATGGATGCACTGGACACTCTGGAAAGTAAGGAGGAATTTGTAGAACTGACCAACACGGCTTTAAAATACTTTAACAGACACCATATGTGGGTGGATCTGATCATTCCGTGGGGAGTGTTTAACGGATTTGCCAAGCAGGATTTTTCAGAGCTGGTAGAAAAATAAAAGATCAGAGCAAAGGCGCTATTTAGCAACAGATCTAAATAGCGCCTTTATTTTTTATTATTAGGAAACTTTACTGTAAAGCTAAAGATGATGCCTGCTGAGAAAATCCGAGGCAGCCATCTTACGTGTGAGAGCCAGAAATTCTTTTACTGCAGGAGAGGCATATTTGCTGGAGCGGATGACCACTCCTAAGGTTCTGGTACAGCCGGTAGTCAGAGGTTTTGTCAGTATTTTTTGATTGGTCAGAAGAATAGCCAGTTCCGGAAAAAGGCTTACTCCCAATCCGTTGGCAACCATGGCCAGTATAGTGGCGTCCCCTTTGATCCGGTAGCGGATTTCAGGAATCAGCTTTTCGGGATTCAGTACCCGCCATATATCCTCATCCGCACCTACCTGGGGAACGATAAAAGGATATTTTACAAGCTCGGCGGGGGCTATAGATTCTTTATCGGCTAAAGGATGATCCCGGGGAATAATGGCCAGGATGGGATCCTGCATAAGAGGAATAAATTCAAAACCTTCAGGGGCCGGATCAGACATAAGCCCCAGATCCAGATAGTTTTCGGAAAAAAGATTTTGCAGTTCAATAGTCGTTCCTTCGATTATCTGAACACGTATATTGGGATGAAGTGCTGTGAACTTCTGGAGGAGACCAGGCATCCATTGGGTGGAGGTGCTGGAGAAAACACCGATGCGGATAGAGCCGGTTTCTATTCCGTTGATCTGGTTAGCCAGGTCTTTCAGCATAGTTTCATTATTTACGATCTGCCGCATGTAGTATAGAAGCTGCTGCCCTTCATCAGTAGGATATACTCCGTCTTTGGCCCGGATAAGGAGGGGAAAGCCAAGCTCCTGTTCCAGAGAGGTGATCATATGACTGATACCCGGCTGAGTGTATCCCAGAAAGTTAGCTGCTTTTGTAAGACTTTGAAACTCTACAGTTTTTAAATAGGCGAGATATTTAATGTTGCTCATAAGACCTCCTCATTCAAAAATAGAATGAATCCTATAAAAAAGATTCAATTGCATTATGGTTGTAGATAATATACAATGAGAAAAATAAAAATTCAAGTCTATTTATTGAAAATTATTATATTTTCAAACAAAAATAAATAGAAGCAGGAAAAAACTAACAATTAGAAGAAAGCTCAGGAAGGAGGAAAGCGATGGATAACCCGGTAAATGGTCATATGCAGAAAGGAGTGAGAAATTAATGAAGAAAATTATTAACAATTATGAAGACATTGTACCGGAAATGTGCCAGGGAATGGTTTTGACATATCCTGAACTTGTATGGGATAAAGAATACAATATTATATCCAGGAGAAAGCTTAGAAAAGACAAGGTGACTTTAATAAGCGGCGGGGGAAGCGGACACGAACCGGCTCATGGAGGATTTGTAGGTGAGGGAATGCTGGATGCGGCAGTATGCGGAGATATATTCGCTTCACCGTCTCAGATACAGGTATATCAGGCTATAAAGAAGACTGCCGGAGATAAAGGTGTGCTGCTGATCATTAAAAACTACAGCGGCGACATGATGAATTTTAAAAACGGGGCATATCTGGCCGAGGAAGATGGAATACAAGTTGAGTATGTAAAGGTGGCAGATGACATTGCAGTACAGGACAGTCTGTATACAGTAGGCAGGAGAGGCGTAGCAGGAACTGTTTTTGTGCATAAGATCGCAGGCGCCGCGGCAGAGAGAGGCTATACTCTGGAGCAGGTAAAACAAGCGGCACAAAAAACTGCAGATTCTGTAAAATCTCTGGGATTTGCATTTTCATCCTGTGTAGTGCCGGCTAAGGGGACTCCAACCTTTTTACTGAAAGAAGATGAAATGGAATATGGGGTGGGAATCCATGGAGAGCCTGGAATACGAAGAGAAAAGATTTTGAGCGCTGACCAGCTTGGAAAGAGGATGGTAAAGGAATTGATCAGAGAACTGGGTATAAAGAAAGATGAAAAATACAGAACAGCTCTTTTGGTCAACGGTTTAGGAGGAACGCCTCTCCAGGAACTGTATATTTTAAATCGGGCAGTCAGACAGGCATTAGAAGAAGAGGGGGCAGAGGTTCTTTATAATTTAACTGGAAATTATATGACAAGCATTGATATGTGCGGAGCTTCTGTAAGTATTTTAAAACTTGATCAGGAATTGGAGGAACTTTTCCGGGAGTCCTGCAGCACTCCGGCTTTGAAGATTGCAGAACCGGAAAGATCCGTTTCTTTCAGATGCCTGAAGGAAAATAAAAGAACAGAAAATCCAGAACTGACAGGCACAGTATTGCATGCAAGTCCCATAATCGATAATGAAAGGATAAAAATGGAAAATATTACCTATATCCTTCAGTGCATGACAGAGTGTATCATTAAAAATGAAAAAAAATTTTGTGATATGGATTCCTTTGCCGGAGACGGGGACTTTGGCATGAGCGTGGCAAAAGGATTTCGGAAACTGAAGGAAAAATGGCCGGTTATCCTGCAGGAGCATTGTTCCGGCATAGGCGAGCTGCTGGAAACCTGCGGCTTTATCATTATGGAATACTGCGGAGGAGCCTCCGGACCTATATGGGGTTCTGCTTTCCGAATGGCGGGAAAGGCGGCAGGAGACAGAAAGATCCTTACAAAACGGGAATTTGCAGACCTCCTTGGAGAGGCGGTAAAAGGAATCCAAAAAACAGGAGAACGGAGCTTTGGCAGAGGGGCAGTGATAGGGGATAAAACTTTAATTGATGCATTGATCCCATGCAGAGATGTCTGGGAGAAAACAGGAGATACGCAGGATTCTGTTGTGGATACTTTTCGCATGGGCGCACAGGCCGCTGTGGAAGGAGCCGAGGCTACGGAACAAATAGTAGCCAGAATGGGAAGAGCAGGAACTGTGGGAGAAAGAAGTCTTGGCCATCCAGATGCCGGGGCCTATGCCCTGGGGGTGATCTTCACAGACATTGCGGAAAAGCTGGAGGCGGCAAACAGGAGATAACGGAGGAAAATAAATGGAATATCAGCTGGAACTAATTGATGTGGCAAAACAATATAAAGATTTCCTGGCAGTGGACCGTGTAAATATGCAGATAAAGAAAGGAGAGATCGTATCCTTTCTTGGAGCCAGCGGATGCGGAAAGACCACTACTCTCAGGATGATAGCAGGACTGATCGAACCAACCAGAGGGATGATTAAAATTGAGGGCAGAGCAATGAATGGAATCCCTCCTTATAAAAGAGATATTTCTATGGTTTTTCAGAATTATGCCCTGTTTCCCCATCTGTCAGTTTATGAAAATATTGTTTATGGGCTGAAAACAAGAAAAATTAAAGATAAGAAAGTACTTATGAAAAAGGCCAGGGAGATGATGGATCTTGTCCAGCTCCACGGAGTGGAAAATCGTCTTCCCAAAGAGTTGTCCGGAGGACAGCAGCAGAGGGTTTCGCTGGCAAGAGCAATGATCGTGAACCCTAAAGTGATGCTTTTTGACGAGCCTTTAAGCAATCTGGATGCGAAACTTCGGGAAAAGACAAGGGTGGAAATCCGGAATCTGCTTAAGAGAATGAATATAACGGCCATTTATGTTACACATGATCAGGAGGAGGCATTAACAATTTCAGACCGGATCGCCGTTATGAATAAAGGGGTGATCGAGCAGATCACAGAACCTATGGAACTGTACAAGACTCCGGCTACAAAGTTTATCGCAGATTTCGTGGGGCACGCAAACTTATTTGAAGGAAATATGGGAGTTGAAACAGGGGAATTTTGCCAATTCTTATGCAACAGCGGAAAAGTGCTGTATGTGAAGAAGGATACTGGGGCAAAAAGAGAGAACAGCGCTTTGATCATACGGCCTGAAAATCTGATTGTTTCGAAGAAACCTATCGAGTATAAAAATAATGTTTTTAAAGGACGGATAGAGGCTAAGATCTTTTTGGGAAGTACCATGCGTCTTTTGATCAATCTGGGTGAAAAGAAAGAAATTGAGGCAGATATTCATGCAAAAGACATTTTTCCATGTGAAGCGGGAGAAGATTTGTTTGTATACCTGCCAGAAGAGAAACTTGTTTTTGTGAAAGCTTAAAAGAAGAAAAGGAGAACGTCTATGAAGAAAAAAATTGTAATGCTTTTAGTAATGGCTATGACCTTATCTATAGCTGCCTGCGGATCAAAAGAAAGCGGAAGTACAGAAAAACAGAGCGGAGGGGACGGTACAAAGACAGGCTATGAAGGAGAAACCCTGGTAGTCCAGGTTTGGGGAGGAACCTACGAAGAAACTATGAGGAATGATGTGATCCCTAAATTTGAGAAGGAGACAGGAGCCACTGTGGAGGTGGTCAGCGGGGCGGCCCCCCTTTCTCAGCTGGCTACAGAGGGCAATAATGCGTCTATTGATGTGCTGAGCCTTGACTGTAATGAAGTGGTCCAGGGCACACAGATGGATGTGCTGGAAACTTTAGACTTTGATAAGCTGGAAAATTCAGGCGACCTGTATGACGAAGCGTTTATGTATGATAATGCAGTTGTTACTAACTGGGGCGTTTACGGAATTGTATACAGAAAAGATCTGGTAGAAACAGAACCTACAAGCTGGGAAGATCTGTGGGATCCTGCATATAAAGGAGGAAAAATAGGAGTAATCGATTATTCCATGGGAGGAGGACCTGAATTTGCAGATGCTATCGCCCGTACACAGGGAAGCGAGATCGCAGATACTGATAACTGGGATAATCTGTTTGCAAAGCTGGCTTCTCTGAAACCGAATATCGGTATATATGGAAGCCAGCATGCAGATATTGAAAGTATGCTGACCTCCGGTGAAATCGTGATGTCAGTAGAAACTAACGGAAGAGCTATCAATCTTCTTAAGGAAGGATATGATATTGGATTCTGTATGCCGGAAGAAGGCGCTCCTGCCATGACTTCCCTGGCCGGTATTGCGAAAGGCTCTACCCAAAAGGAACTGGCCTATTTGTTTGTAAATGAACTTTTAAGTACAGATGTACAGAAAGCATATGCAGAAAAGAATTACTATGCTCCTTCAAATTCCAAGACTGTTGTAGACGAAGAACTGGCGTCTATGATGCCTTACGGGCAGGAACAGGTTTCCAACCTGACCTATATGGATTATGCAGCTTATGAAAAAGTACAGTCTGAATTTATTGAAAGATGGAACAGAGAATTTAAGTGATGCTGTTGGAGGGATGACAGACAGGAGGCTTTTATTTGGAAAAAAAACGAGAAAACTGGTCCTATGTAAATAAATGGTATATTATCATACCGCTGATATTTTTAACGATCGTATTTTTAGCGCCTTTAGTAAAAATGTTTTATATGAGTTTCTTTGAATTTCAAGGGGTGGGACAGGATCTGGGCGCTTTTACTTTAAAAAACTATCTGAGATTTCTGACAGACGGTTATTATTGGAAGGTGTTGGGACTGTCTGTGCTGCTGAGCTTTTTATCCTGTATTTTTTGTGTTCTTATGGGATATCCTGTTGCATATAAGATTGCCAGAATGCAGGGCAGGATGAAAAGTGTGCTGACCGTGATCGTAGTCCTTCCTTTATGGGTATCCATTACTGTAAGAATGTTCGGGTGGATGTCTGTGCTGTCTGAAAACGGACTTTTGGATATGCTCGTCCATGTGTTCAACCCCAACGGAGATCCTGTAAGTGTAATGGGGACCTACGTCAGTGTGCTGATCGGCCTGATACACTGCGGGCTTCCCTATATGATCATGATCCTTATAGGGCCTATAGGAAATGTGAGCCAGAATGTAGAAGAAGCATCTTATGTGTTTGGCGCCGGTTTCTGGAGGACTTTCTTTAAAGTGACCCTTCCCCTTACATTTGAGGGGATCGTATCCGGGTTTATCTTATGTTTCGCCTTGAACACTGCAGCCTTTGTAGTTCCTGTTATGCTGGGGAGCGGAAAAATCGTGGTTATGACAACCTTGATCTATCAGCAGGCTACTTATGTTTATGATTGGGGATTTGCAGCGGCGATTTCCGTTATTTTCCTGATCGCAGCAATGGTGCTGACAAATCTGGATAAGTTTTATGGGATATGGGAAAAGAGCAGAAAGAAGAGACAGATGAGAGAAATGCAGAGAATAGGGGAATAGGAGGCTGCTTATGAACATAACGAAGTTATTAGGAAGAATATTCAGGGTAATGGTATATATTTTTCTTCTATGCCCTTTAGTCACAGTAATCTGCACAGCGTTCAGCGATACGAACCGGGTGGTCTTTCCGCCAAAAGGATTTACTCTGGAATGGTTTAGACAGGCGGCTCAGAGTACAGAATTTATCCACTCTTTTTTTATCAGTATTCAGATCGCAGCAGTAAGTGTGATCATCGCCTGTGTTTTAGGAACTATGGTAAGTCTGTATTTCTGGAAAACAGAGGGCAGGGCGAAAGCAATTTTTGAAATGATCTTTTTGTCGCCCATTGTAGTCCCTACTATCATAAGCGCAGTTGCATTTCTTCAGTACTATTATCTATTTGGAAATGTGCTGACAACTTTCTGGAAGCTGTGCCTTACCTATGCGGCGATTGAGATGCCTTATGTGATACGAACGGTAACCGCCTGCCTTGTAGGCCTGGATGCAGGATTTGAGGAGGCATCTCTGGTTCTGGGAGCCAGTCCGGTGAAAACACTTTTTAAAGTCACCCTGCCCTGTATAAAAACAGGAATCGTAGGAGGCGCTGTATTTTCCTTTTTTGTAGCTTTTGATGAAGCGGTGATCATAATGTTTATGAGAGACGCGAGATATGTGACATTTCCTATGAGACTTTATACTTATATAACAGAGTCTTTCACACCGCTGATATCAGCCATAGCGACTATATTTATAATTTTCGCAGTTATTATCATAATGATTGTGGAAAAGACCATAGGATTAAGTAAATTGTATTAAAAGAGAGAACCCTGCGTCACACACCGCAGGGTTTCTCTCTGTGGAAGTATGTTAAATAGTGCAAAAGAATATTGTTATTTTCAGAAAATTAAGATATAATAAAAAAAACTATCAGTTCCAGATGCCTGAAAAGAAGGCAAGTTCTGAGAACAGAAAAAGAAAGAGGGAGAAGGTGGAAGAATGGCAGTGACGGCGGGAATGATCCCCATTATCTGGCTTGTGATCCTGGCGGTTCTTGTGGTGATAGAAATCATTACTCTGGGACTTACCACTATCTGGTTTGCAGGAGGAGCTCTGGCGGCTCTTGTGGTCTCTCTTGTGGGCGGACCGCTGTGGCTCCAGATTCTTTTGTTCCTTGCAGTTTCCATAGTGCTTCTGGTTTTTACCAGGCCTTTGGCTGTAAGATATATGAACAAGAATCAGCAGAAGACTAACGTGGACAGTATACCGGGAAAGACGGGGGTGGTAGTACAGACCATTGATAATCTTCAGGCTTCCGGCCAGGTGATGGTAGACGGCGCGGTCTGGACTGCAAAATCAAAAACCGGAGATACTATTGAAGAAGGAAAAGTTATAAAAGTATTGGCGGTGGAAGGCGTCAAACTGATTGTGGAGGTGGAAAAGTAATATGATCGGCTTAATTGTATTGGGTGTTTTAATTATTTTGCTTTTGATCCTGGCAGCTTCCTGTATCAAGATCGTGCCTCAGGCACATGCCATGATCATAGAGAGACTGGGAATGTACCTGGCGACCTGGGGAACCGGTCTTCATATTAAGATTCCTTTTATTGACCGGATCGCAAGGAAGGTAAACTTAAAAGAGCAGGTTGTGGATTTTGCTCCTCAGCCGGTGATCACAAAGGACAATGTTACCATGCGGATCGACACGGTAGTGTTTTTCCAGATCACAGATCCCAGACTGTTTACCTATGGAGTGGAAAATCCTATTATGGCTATCGAGAATCTGACAGCCACTACTCTCCGTAATATTATCGGCGACATGGAACTGGACGCCACTCTTACTTCAAGGGAGATCATTAATACCAAGATGAGAGCTTCCCTGGATGTGGCTACGGATCCCTGGGGCATTAAGGTAAACCGTGTGGAACTGAAGAACATTATTCCTCCCGCAGCTATCCAGGAAGCTATGGAGAAGCAGATGAAGGCAGAGCGTGAACGGCGTGAAGCCATCCTCCGGGCGGAAGGTGAGAAGAAATCCACCATTCTTGTGGCAGAAGGTAAGAAAGAATCTGAGATCCTGGATGCAGAGGCAGAGAAGCAGGCTACCATCCTCCGGGCGGAAGCAGAGAAGGAAAAGATGATCAAGGAGGCAGAAGGTAAAGCGGAAGCTATTCTGAAAGTACAGCAGGCCAACGCAGACGGTATCCGTTATATTAAAGAAGCTGGAGCTGACCAGGCGGTGCTGACGCTGAAAAGTCTGGAAGCGTTCCAGAAGGCCGCAGACGGAAAAGCGACAAAGATCATTATTCCTTCTGAGATCCAGGGAATCGCCGGACTGGCATCTTCTCTGAAGGAAGTTATTGCAGAAGATGAAAAATAAATAAAGAGAAAGATAAGGCAAGGGGGCCGCTGCTTAGATGCAGGGGCCCTTTTTGTAGAATACGCTGTTTGCACGAGCAGATCTTCGCTCTGCTGCGGTCCGGGCTGGAGGCGTGCCGCTGGCACGCGGCACCATTTGACGGGCAGCGGATAGTTGCCAATTTTTCTAAGGAAAAGAGAGACGGGCTATTGCCCTGTAAAGGAAAAGCGTGTTATTATGGAAGGAAATTAGTGAAAAATCTTTGGATTCCACAATATCACAGATTAAAATTGAGATAATGCAGTAAAGAATCAGGAGGAAAAGAGCTATGGATTTAAAAGGACGGAATTTTCTTACACTGAAGGATTTTACAAAAGAAGAGATCGAGTATCTCATCGATCTGTCAGAAATGCTGAAGGAGAAGAAGAAAAAAGGGGAAGCGGTAGATGTTCTTAAAGGGAAAAATATTGCCCTGATTTTTGAGAAGAACAGTACAAGAACCCGGTGCTCCTTTGAAGTGGCGGCCAGCGACCTGGGAATGGGAAGTACTTTCCTGGATCCGAAGAGCTCTCAGATCGGCAAGAAGGAAAGCATTAAAGATACGGCCAGAGTCCTGGGAAGGATTTATGACGGCATTGAGTACAGAGGGTTCGGACAGGAGATCGTGGAAGAGCTGGCAAAATATGCGGGAGTTCCTGTGTGGAACGGACTGACCAATGAATATCATCCCACACAGATGTTGGCGGACCTTATGACAATTAAAGAACATCTGGGAAAAGTGGAAGGATTGAAGCTGGTATATCTGGGAGACGCCAGATATAATATGGGCAATTCTCTGATGATCCTCTGCGCCAAGATGGGAATGCATTTTGTGGCCTGCGCTCCTAAGAAATATTTCCCAAATAAAGAGCTGGTACAGCAGTGCAAGGGTTATGCCAAGGAATCAGGAGGGACCATTACTCTGACAGAAGATGTGAAAGAGGGAACAAAGGGAGCCGATGTGATCTGCACCGACGTGTGGGTATCCATGGGAGAGCCTGACGAAGTATGGGAAGAAAGGATCCGGGAGCTGTCTCCATATAAAGTTACCAAAGAAGTTATGGAGAATGCAGGAAGCCAGGCAATCTTCCTCCATTGTCTGCCATCTTTCCATGATCTGGATACGGAGATTGGAAAAGAGATGGGAGAAAAGTACGGAATTACGGAAATGGAAGTTACAGACGAGGTTTTTGAGTCTCCTCAGTCTGTGGTATTTGACGAAGCTGAAAACCGTATGCATACCATCAAAGCCGTGATGGCTGCTACTTTGGGAGCAGAATTTTAATGAACAAAGAAAAAGACGGGCAGTATTTTCCTGCCGGGCAGTTTCAGGAATGTTTGAGGACTGAAAGGATTGCCCGGCAGGTTCTGTGGAAAGAAGAAATAGATTCTACAAACAGCTGGGCCAGAGAATATGCAGGGAGCCGCTGCTGGATAGAAGAAGGAACCGATCCTGACGGAGCCCTTTTTGTAGCGGAAAAACAGACCGCGGGAAAAGGAAGGCAGGGGAGAGTATGGACCTCTCCTCCGGGAGAAAATATTTATATGACTCTTCTGCTGTGGAAACCTGAGATAAAAGCAGTGTCGGCTTCACAGCTTACTCTGATCATGGGCCTGTCTGTGGCTCAGGGAATGGAGAAGCTTACCGGGAGAAAGGCCGGCATTAAGTGGCCAAATGACGTGGTATATTCCGGAAAGAAGATCTGCGGCATCCTTACAGAGATGAGGATACAGGAGGGAAAACCGGAATATATCGTGATCGGAACCGGAATCAACGTAAATCAGAAAGAATTCCCTCCGGATCTTCAGGATAAGGCTACCTCTGTTTTTCTGGAAACAGGGGAAAAAGCAGACAGGATCCAGGGTATCGCCAGGGTTATGGAATGTTTTGAGAAAAATTACAGAAAGTTTCTCAGGACAGAAGATTTGTCTCTTATAAGAGAAGATTATGAAAGCCTGCTTTTAAATAAAGACCGGCAGGTACGGATCATAGAAAAAAAGGGCCAGTGGCAGGGAACAGCCAGAGGGATCAATAACAGAGGGGAACTTCTTGTAGAGGACAGTCATGGAAATCTGAGAGAGATCCTGTCAGGAGAAGTCTCTGTCAGAGGTCTGTACAGTTATGTATAAAACGGTCTCCGCAATAGAGAAACTTTTGGAGTAAAATAAAAAGGAATGTGAAAATGTATAAGGATAAAGTGGTTTTATGCGGCGCCAGCGCCTATGAACAGAAATATTATTTTAACCAGGATTTTTCCGCTCTGCCTCAGCAGATCAAGGACGAGCTTCAGATCATGTGTGTCATGTACACAGAGGAGATCGGAGGAATCCTTACCCTGGAATTTGACGAAGAAGGAAATCTTCAGTTCCAGGTAGAGGCGTTGGAGGCAGACGCTATGTTTGACGATATCGGCAGCGTGCTGAGGATCAAGGAGCTTCGGAAGACAAAGAAGGAGCTTTTGGAATCTCTGGAATTATATTACCGGGTGTTTTTCCTGGGGGAAGGCCTGGAGGAATAAGGTATGCTGCTGGTTATTGATGTGGGAAACACTCATATTACCCTGGGAGTTTTTGAAGAAAAGGAATTAAAGGGAACATTCCGTATGACCACAGGGTACAGCCGTACCTCTGACGAGTACGGAATTTTTATCTGCAACATGCTGGAATACAGAGGAATCAATAAAGACCTGGTGGACGCTGCGATTATCAGCTCCGTTGTGCCGGATGTTATGCATTCTCTTACCAGCGGCATCATAAAATATTTCCATATAAAGCCTTATCATGTAAAATGGGACAGCTTTACAGGGATCACAGTGAAAACGGCGAATCCCAAGGCTCTGGGAGCAGACCGGATCGTAGACGCCGCCGCGGCCTATGAGATTTACGGCGGGCCGGTGCTGATCGCGGATTTCGGCACGGCCACTACCTATGATCTGGTAAATAAAAAAGGAGAGTTTATAGCGGAGATCACTTCTCCCGGACTGGAGATCAGCGCCAGGGCGCTATGGCAGCAGGCGGCCAAGCTTCCCAAGTTTGCTATAGAAAAACCGGAATCCATACTGGCTAAAGATACCATCACCAGTATGCAGGCTGGACTGGTGTACGGCTATATCGGCCAGGTGGAATATATTGTAAAGAAAGTAAAGGAAGAGTCGGGACTGACAGATCTGAAGGTGGTGGCCACCGGAGGTCTGGGAAAGGTACTGGCCAGAGAGACAGAAACTATTGACGTTTATGATCAGCGGCTGACTCTGGAAGGTCTGCGGATCATTTATGAAAAGAACAAAGAGGCGGAGAGCAGAGATGAAGCTTAAAATCGGAAATGTAACTCTGGAAAACAATCTGGTGCTGGCGCCTATGGCTGGGGTGACGGATCTGCCTTTCCGGTTGTTGTGCAAGGAACAGGGGGCCGGACTGATCTGTACAGAGATGGTAAGCGCCAAGGCCATATATTATAAGAACAAGAATACAGAAAGTCTTATGAAGATCCACGAGAAGGAGAGACCTGTGTCTCTCCAGCTTTTTGGTTCAGAGCCGGATCTGATGGCGGAAATTGCCAGCCAGATCGAAGAAAGAAATTTTGACATTCTGGATATAAATATGGGATGCCCTGTTCCAAAGGTGGTAAACAATGGAGAAGGATCGGCCTTGATGAAAAATCCCCGGCTGGTCCATGAGATCATCTATAAGGTATCAAGAGCCATTAAAAAACCACTGACTGTAAAGATCCGGAAAGGATTTACAGAGGACACTGTCAACGCGGTGGAGATCGCTAAGATCGCCCAGGACGCAGGGGCCGCGGCCATAGCTGTCCATGGAAGGACAAGGGAACAGTATTATTCCGGACAGGCAGACTGGGATATCATACGCCAGGTAAAGGAAGCCGTTTCCATTCCGGTCATAGGAAACGGAGATGTGGATTCTCCCCAGAAGGCGGAGGCCATGGCACGGGAAACGGGCTGTGACGGCATTATGATCGGACGGGGCGTCCAGGGAAATCCCTGGCTGTTTTCCAGGATCCTTCATTATCAGGAAACCGGAGAGCTTTTGCCCCCGCCGGATAAGGAGGAGATCAAGAATATGATGCTCCGCCACGGAAGACTTCAGTTAGAGTACAAAGGAGCCTATACCGGAATCCGGGAAATGCGCAAGCACATCGCCTGGTATACCTCAGGAATGCCCCATTCTGCGGCAGTGCGGAGAAAGGTCAATGAGGTGGAAACCTGGGAGGAACTGGAGGAACTGATAAAGGAACTTTAAGGGTTCTGAATGCTTTGAAAATCAAACATTCCACTTGACATCTATTAGGGTATTATTTATAATATTATGACTGTTAAGAAGCGTTTATAAGGGCAAAAGCCCATATAGCAGAATAGAAGAAAGGGTGTACAAATAATGGAAGAAAAGAAAACACTGCTTACCTATGCCGGTCTTACAAAACTGGAAGATGAACTTCATGATCTGAAGGTAAATAAGAGAAAAGAAGTGGCAGATAAGATCAAAGAGGCCAGAGAGCAGGGCGACTTATCTGAGAATGCAGAATATGATGCCGCAAAGGATGAGCAGAGAGATATAGAGGCCAGGATCGAAGAGATTGAAAAGATCCTGAAAAACGCAGAAATTGTTGTAGAAGACGAGGTTGATCTGGACAAGGTCAGCGTTGGCTGTAAAGTAAAAGTATACGATGTAGAGTTTGATGAGGAGATGGAATTCAGACTGGTAGGTTCTACAGAGGCTAACAGCCTGGAAGGAAAGATCTCCAATGAGTCTCCAGTTGGAAAGGCCCTGATCGGAGCGAAGAAGGGGGATACCGTTTCCGTTGAGATGCCTTCAGGAGTTATGGAATACAAAGTTCTGGAAATTGAAAGAAACGTTTAATTATATATAGAAGGAGAGTGTACGAAGTGGCAGAACAGAAGAAAGCCCAGGAGCAGGACTTAAACCATTTATTACAGGTCCGCCGTGAAAAATTAGCCGATTTGCAGGCAAATGGAAAGAATCCTTTCCAGATCACAAAATATGATGTGACAAATCACAGTATGGAGATCAAAAATGCTTTTGATGAGTTTGAAGGCAAAGAAGTTTCCCTGGCAGGACGTATGATGTCCAAACGTGTTATGGGAAAAGCCTCTTTCTGCAGTATTCAGGACCTGCAGGGATCCATTCAGGCTTATGTAGCCAGAGACAATCTGGGTGAAGAATCTTACAAAGATTTCAAAAAACTGGATATCGGCGATATTATCGGGATCAAGGGCGAAGTGTTTAAGACCAAGACCGGAGAGATTTCTATCCATGCCACAGAGGTAACCCTCCTTTCCAAGAGCCTGAATCCTCTGCCGGAGAAGTTCCACGGTCTTACAAACACAGATCTCCGTTACCGTCAGAGATATGTGGATCTGATCATGAACGAAGATGTAAAGGATACCTTCATCAAACGTTCTAAGATCCTGGCAAGTATCCGTAATTACTTAAACGGACAGGGATTTATGGAAGTGGAGACTCCTATGCTGGTTGCCAATGCAGGAGGGGCTGCTGCCCGTCCTTTTGAAACACATTTTAATGCTCTTGACGAAGACTTCAAGCTGCGTATTTCTCTGGAGCTATACTTAAAGAGACTGATTGTGGGCGGTCTGGAAAGAGTTTACGAGATCGGAAGAGTATTCCGTAATGAAGGTCTAGATACCAGACATAATCCGGAGTTTACTCTGATGGAGCTGTATCAGGCGTATACAGACTACCACGGCATGATGGATCTTACAGAAAATCTTTACCGTCATGTGGCCAAGGAAGTCCTGGGAACTACCAAGATCGTTTACAACGGCGTGGAGATGGATCTGGGCAAGCCTTTTGAACGGATCACTATGGTAGACGCAGTGAAGAAATATGCAGGAATTGACTGGAATGAAGTGGAGACTCTCCAGCAGGCCAGAGCACTTGCAAAAGAACACAAGATTGAATTCGAAGACAGACACAGAAAAGGAGATATCCTGAACCTGTTCTTCGAGGAATATGTAGAGGAACATCTGATCCAGCCTACTTTTGTTATGGATCATCCTATTGAAATCTCTCCTCTTACAAAGAAAAAACCGGAAAATCCCGACTATGTAGAGCGTTTTGAGTTCTTCATGAACGGCTGGGAGATGGCAAACGCCTACTCTGAGCTGAACGATCCTATCGATCAGAGAGAACGTTTCGCTCAGCAGGATGCCAATGCGGCAGCCGGAGATGAAGAAGCAGAGCATACAGATGAAGATTTCCTTCATGCACTGGAGATCGGTATGCCGCCTACAGGGGGTATCGGATTCGGTATCGACAGAATGTGCATGCTGCTCACAGACAGCGCAGCCATCCGTGATGTACTGCTGTTCCCCACGATGAAATCCCAGGGAGCAGCAAAGAACGAAGCCAACAATGCAGCTCAAGCTGGAAAAGCAGCTTCTTTAGACGCTGCTATGAGCCAGGCAGAGCAGGTTCTCACAAAGCAGGCAGAAGAGATGCCGGCAGTGGAACAGGAACCATTAGACCTTTCCAAAGTAAAGATCGAGCCACTCTTTGAGGAAATGGTAGACTTTGATACATTCAGTAAATCTGACTTCCGTGCTGTAAAGGTGAAAGAATGTGAAGCTGTACCGAAGTCCAAGAAGCTCCTTAAATTCGTCTTAGATGACGGAACAGGAAAGGACAGAGTGATCTTAAGCGGCATTCATGAGTATTACGAGCCGGAAGAGCTGGTAGGAAAGACCTGTATCGCTATTGTCAACCTGCCCCCAAGAAAGATGATGGGCATTGATTCCTGCGGTATGCTGATCAGCGCTGTACATGAGTATGACGGACGGGAAGGACTGAATCTGCTGATGGTAGATGATCGGATCCCGGCGGGGGCGAAGCTGTACTAAGGATAAGAAATGACCTTCAGATTTGACAGCAAAAATTCGTTTTGATAACAAATTTAAAGGGAATCACGAATTATTATGAAGCGTGGTGAAGAGCTGTCATTTTTGAATCATATTGGAAAACCGATGATTTGAGCACTTTTTGAAAGAAAAACTTTCAAAGAGTGCTCTTTTTTATTCCTCATAATTATAAAGACGTAAAGAATTACCGAGAAATTATTTAATTTGTCGGGGAATTTCCTGCATTTATTCATACTTTTCTTTTCCAACTTTAATGTATAATTTATAATATTTATATGTGAAGATTAGGAGAGATAAAATGAATGATATAATGCCGATAAAAAAATGCTTTGCACAGAAATCTGCGATTAATGGGAAAGCTGGTGTTGCAATCATGTCGGACGTGCTGAATGACGAGAAAATCAGAAATCTTATAATAAAACACTATAACAGCATTACATGTGAAAATGAAATGAAACCGGAAATTATTTTGGGAGATACCCCTACGTTCAGTATTGATTCTGAGAAAAGTATATGTTTAGATGAAACCGGAGATCCGATTTTAATGCTTGATTTTAGCAGGGCAGATAAAATTATGGATTATATAAAAATTTATAATGAGAAAAATACAGATGATCCAATACGGGTAAGAGGTCATGTACTTGTATGGCATTCTCAGACCCCGGATTGGTTTTTTAGGGAAAAATACGACTCTCAGGAACCATATGTAAGCAGAGAAAAGATGATGAAGCGTCTTGAAAATTATATCAGGGAAGTGATCAGGCATTACGATGGAGACAGTAGTCCGTATCGAGGTATTATATATGCGTGGGATGTAGTAAACGAACAGATTGAGCCGGAGGATTTTGAACCGGAACGAAATCCGGGTGCTGTACGTTATACCTGTAACGGGAAAAATACAGGCTGGTATAATGTTTTCCAGGGAGATATCAGCTATATTACTCAGGCATTTGTCTTTGCAAACCGCTATGTTCCAAAAGATGTCAAGCTCTTTTACAATGATTACAATGACGTAGAACCTGTAAAAAGAGATGCCATTTGTATTTTGCTCAGACAGATTAAAGAGACAGAAGGTGCACGGCTTGATGGGATGGGAATGCAGGCGCACTACCATATGGAATCCCCATCTGTTGAACAGCTCAGAGAAGCTGTGCATATGTATTCGTCTATTGTAGATGAAATTCAGTTTACGGAATTTGATTTGCAGTCAAGCAAAAGTTATGACGGATCAGACCGGGAGTTAGAACTGGAGAGAGAGGGAGACAGATATAAAGAGTTGTTCAGAACGATTTACAGTCTTGATAAAGAAGACGGAATTAATATCACATGTGTGACTTTCTGGGGAACTCATGACGGGGCTTCATGGCTGCAGAATGTTTCTTTGGCGGGAGGAGGAGCCGATGGAAACAGACCGCAGATGCCGTTGCCATTTGATGACGCATATAATGCAAAACCTTCTTATTGGGGGATCATAGACGCCTAAAATTATGTCGGTAAAGGAGAAAAAGTTTGAAGTTATCATATTTGTTCAGTGATGGGATGGTATTGCAGAGAGGGAAAAGAAATTATGTATGGGGCGAGACAACCCCGAAAACTATAGTGACGGGAATACTTGACGGAAGAAAGTTTAGTACCAGAGCAGATGCACGGGGAAAATTTTGGGCAGAACTTCCGGATCTTCCGGTGGGCGGTCCGTATTGTATGGAAATAAACAGCGACGAGAAGTGTGTGATACATAACATTATGAGTGGAGATGTATTTCTTCTGGGTGGTCAATCGAATATGGAACTGCGGATAAAATGTGTGACAGAACGTTTTGCAGATGAAATTAGAAAAATAAATGATTCGTTTATCAGGAAGTTTGATGTCCCGAAAGAATATGATTTTGGAGGAAAAAGACAGTGGATTTCAGGAGGAAGCTGGAAAAGCGCTGAAGGTGAGTCTGTTCTGGAGTTCAGCGCACTGGGAATGTTTATGGCACTGTCTCTCAGGAAGGAAAACAATGTCCCGGTCGGACTGATCCAGACTGCTGTGGAGGGAACTCCGGTGAAAGCATGGTGCAGTGAAGAGACAGTCAGGAGTATGAGATATTATATAGATGAGTTGAAAAAATGTAAAAGTGAAGATTATGTTTTAAGTACACAAGAGAAGGAATCAGAGAGAGAAAGATGCTGGATGGAGGAAGCAGACCAATCCTTTTATCAAGAGCACGGAAGTTTTCGCAAAATCCGTATTCCGGGTATATGGAAAGAGGATATGAGCGATTTCTGTGGAACAGTTCTATTGAAAAAGAAGTTTTTTGTTACAGAAGAGCAGGCGGGGGAGCCCGCAGAAATACTTATGGGAGCGCTTACGGATGCAGACAGAGTATATATAAATGGAATCTTCTGCGGAAATTCTTATGACAGATATGCTCCCAGAATTTATCCTGTAAAATCAGGCATTCTAAGAACAGGGGAAAACGAGATTTGTGTACATCTGTATGTATTCCGTGGAAGAGGCGGAGCAATGCCGGGAAAACTGTACGGAATACGTTTCAAAAAGAGTAAAGAAAAATGGCTGGATCTGTCTGGAGCGTGGGAGGCACAGATCGGGAAACAGATGGCGTATCTGCCGGAGAAGACATTTTTCAATTATATGGCATCAGCTATGTATAACGGTATGATATCACCAGTAAGCCATTATAAGATATGTGCGGTTATATATTATCAGGGAGAATCTGACGTCGGACATCCGGATAGATATGCGTTGGAATTTCGTGCTCTTATCAATGACTGGAGAAAATTGTGGAAAGAAGAACAATTACCGTTTATATATGTACAGCTTGCCGGATTTTCTGATGGAAATATGAAGCAACAGGGAACGCAATGGGCTGAATTCAGGGAAGTACAGCGGCGGGGAATGGAGATTGAAAATACAGTGATGATACAGGCATATGATGTGGGCGAGTATAATGATCTCCATCCGATGGATAAAAAAACCTTAGGAGAGAGGGCTGCCCTTGCTGTACATAAATTGGTATACGGAGAAAAGACAGAATGTACAGGGCCACAGATGAGGGAGATTCGGCTGGACAGAGAAAACCGGGTGCATGTAGTTTTTGATCAGCCGCTGCAAACACTGGAAAAAACAGACGGGGGCGACTTTATAAGTGAAGTGGAACTCAGAAAAGTGACCGGAGATTATGCAGGCGCATATGTTACAGTCAACGGCAAGGAAATCTGTGCATGGCTGTCTGACTGCGAACAACCACTGGAAATCCGGTATGCATGGAGAGATTGTCCTTTGAATCCATGTCTGTATGGGATAGACGGACTTCCAGTTATACCATTTATAAAGGAGTGGGGAAGGGATGCAATCTATACTGGAAAAATTTGCGAGACAGATCGATAATTTTTCAATCCGGAAAAAGATGATCTTTATATACATATTCTGTATGCTTCTGCCAATCATACTGACAGACGGGGTAATCATATATACGGTTCTGCATACAGAAGCACAGCTGCTCAGATCCGAGATGGAAGATATCGCGGATGCAGTCAGCTATCAGATCTTTTATGATGTGGACACTGTTTCAAAAGTGGCAAAAAGCATTTATACAAGCCAGTATATCAATGATTTTCTTGAGACAAAGTATGAAGATCCATTTGATTACGTTGTCCATTATCAACAGTTCTTCAAAGATACACTCTTCCAGAGTGCGGATATGACAGGCAGCTCAGTAATAACATTGTATACAGATAATGAAACAATTGTGAGTGGCGGTACAGTCAGAAGTCTGGATTTGATCAAAGGAAGTGACTGGTATCAGGATCTGAGTAAAAAAAATACGGAACAGATGCTCCATTTTGCGTATGAGCCGGATATACCCGGGGCAGTTATGGATCCGGAAAGATGTGTCTATTTTCTGAGTAAGATGAACTATTATGGGGGTGGTCAATCGGAAAAGATGCTTAAGCTTGAAATGGATTATAGTACTATAAACAGAAATCTTCAAAATCTGAATTATGATATGCCAGTATATATATGTCATGAAGGGAAAGTCATATTTTCAAATCGCGGCGGTGAAAACATTGGAGATCCGTTTGAGAACTTTTTATCTTCCGATGATGTGGAATATTTGAAGAAAAGTAATATTTACGGCGCAGAGCTGGAGATCTGTGTACTGCGTCCGGAAACAGATCTTATAGGCAAACTGGTCGAGAGGCTGCCTATATTGGTGCTTCTTTTTTCAATCAACATCCTTTTTCCATTGATCATGGTACTTCTTTTAAACCGCTCGCTAACTGCCCGGATTAGCAGGTTGAGCAGCATCTTCAGAAATACTGAGGATGAAAATCTGATTGAGATCGAAGATGTTGCCGCAAAAGACGAAATCGGTGACCTGATGAGAAATTATAACCGGATGGCTTTCCGCATCAAAACTCTGGTGAAGATTGTATATAAAAACAGGATACGTGAACAGGAGATGACAGTAGCAAGGCAGAAAGCAGAACTTCTTGCGCTGAGAAGTCAGATTAATCCTCATTTCCTGTTTAATGCACTTGAGAGTATACGGATGCATAGTGTGATAAAAAAAGAAAAAATTACTGCAGAAATGGTAGAAAAGCTTGCTGTTATGCAGAGACAGTATGTGGACTGGGGTGAAGATATTATTGAGGTCGGGCAGGAGATGGATATAGTCAGAAATTATATGGATCTTCAGCAGTACCGATTTGGCGCAAGGTTATCATATAAGCTGGATGTGGAAGATGAATGCCAGCATCAGAAAATCCCGAAACTGACAATTGTGACATTTGCCGAAAATGCATGTGTGCATGGAATAGAGAAAAAAACTGTACCGGGCTGGGTATTTATCCGTGTGTACAGAGAAAATGAGAAAATGTGTATTGAAGTAGAAGATACAGGGGAAGGAATGACGGAAAATGAGATTAACAGTATGCGGCAAAAGATGGAGAATGCAAGTATAGAGCTTCTGGAGAATGAAAAAGGAGTGGGAGTCATTAATGCCTGCCTGAGACTGAAAATGATGTCACATGACAGGGTGCACTTTGAATTAAGCGGGGAAGAAGGAACCGGTGTGACAGTTCTGATACGCCTGCCGTTTATAGAAAGTTAGAAAAGGTGATAAGATGCTGAAAGTACTATTAGTAGATGATGAACCATTTATACTTCGGGGAATGGAAGAGTTGATAGACTGGGAACAGGAGGGCTTTAAGATTGTAGGATCGGCTTCCGATGGAGAAGAGGCACTTCATTTTCTAAAGGATCATGACGCAGATCTTGTTCTTGCGGATATCAAAATGCCGGTCATGGACGGCCTGGAACTTTTGCGCACGTTGCGCGCGTCTGAAAAATTCAGGAATGCTTATTTCATTATTCTGAGCGGATATGCTGATTTTCAATATGCCCAGGAGGCAATCAAATATGCATGTACGGATTATATACTGAAGCCGGTGGAAAAAGAAAAACTGATACAGGCTCTTCGTAAAGTTAGAGGAATGAAAGATATAGAGATTGAGAAAGACAGAGAGATAAAAAAACTGGAAAATGCATATCTTGCCGGAAAACTGATTTCTATCATCCAGGGAAGATTTGATCCGCTGACGTTTGAGTATGTCAGACAGCATATGTATTTGTCAGAACGGGTGAGATATGTTGAAATCCTGGTTGATGGAGATGATTACGAGGACGAATGTGAAGATACTGTAAAGCGGACAAATCAGAAACAGTTGTACAAAGCCTGTGTGGATTATCTTCAGGATGACAGCGCCCATTGTGTGATGGATGTCTCCATACAGGAAAAAGTCTATGATGTTGGCTTTGTTTTATGCGGATATATGTATGAATCTACAGATATTAAAGAATATCTGGGTGATTTTATGAAGTATCTGAGAGAAATACTAGGACTTCCGGTGATTATGCTCGTGGGAAAAGAAGTAAAAAATCTGGAGGAAATTGCGAAATCATACAGTACAACGAGAATGTTAAGATCTTTCCAGGGATTCAGGGAGAAAAAGGCAATTTATTATTATGAGGAGGAAATGCAGATCCATACAAGCGGGATTATGCTTTGTAAGAAAAGTCTTGATATTCTTTTGAATGCCATTGAACAGAACAATCATGCGGAGATTATGAAAGCGGTTGAAAGCTTTTATGAGGAAATGAAGCAGAGAGGGATTGCCGGTGATGTGATGCGTCTGAATGTTAATTATCTTCTTTTTCAGCTTCTGCATCTGGCATCGGAACTAGATGACAGCGTAAACCAGGAAGAGATATTGAGGATGATAAGTGAAGGCACTTTTGAAAAGGGAATCCTACGGGGGAGTAAAGCGCATTTGTGCAGGGTTGCATGTGAATATGGGGATTATCTGGCACAGATGCGGAAAGATTCTTCGAGGGGAATACTAGGGAAAATAGAGAAAGAGATCCGGGAGAGGTATGCGGAGAATCTGACGCTTAAAGAGCTTGGTGAGAAATATTATCTGAACGGAGCATATCTGGGACAGCTTTTCAGAAAAAAATTCGGGCAGTCATTTAAGGATTATCTGAATAATTACCGGATTGATCAGGCCTGCCAGCTTCTTCTGCGGACAGACAAGAAAATATATCAGATAGCTGAAATGGTAGGGTACCGTGATCTGGATTATTTTGTGAACCGATTTATCTCAGCAAAAGGGTGTACGCCGGCTAAATTCCGAAAACAGGCGAAGACTTAGGCTGAGGAAAAAGAATAAAGGATCTATAAGAGTGAAATTCTATAATTTATCCTGTTTTTTGGTATACTTTATCCGATTTTTTTTGGTTGGCGTTCCGCTAAAATAAAGTTATCAAATACAAGGAGGAAAAATATGAAAGTAAGAAGAGTAACGGGAATGCTGCTGGTATCTGCACTTGCAGTTTCACTTTTTACCGGATGCAGTGGAGGTGAAAGCAGCAAGAATGAGGACGGAATCAAAGAATTTACAGCTTTCTATGCTGTTCCCGGGGCGGAGATCAATGACGAGAATGATATTCAGCAGATCATTGCAGAAAAGACCGGAGCGAAAGTGGATGAGACCTGGCTTACCGGTCAGACAGCTTCTGAGGCAGTAGGGACCCTGATCGCCGGGGGTGAGTATCCGGATTTTATTGATGGCGGAGACGCCATGGGGCAGCTTTATGAGGCAGGTGCACTTGTACCGCTGGATGATTATCTGGATGATTATCCCAATATTAAAGCCTATTATTCCGATGAAGAATGGAACAAGCTGAGACAGGATGACGGACATATTTACTGGATTCAACAGTTTCAGAATATCAAAGGAGAAGAGAAGGCTACTACCCACAATGATGAGGCGTTCTGGATCCAGACGAGGGTACTGGAATGGGCTGGATATCCGGAAGTGAATACATTGGACGAGTATTTTGATCTTCTGGAAAGTTATATCGAAGCCAATCCGACAATGGAGGACGGCACAGACAACATTGCATACACAATCCTGTGTGAGGACTGGAGATATTACTGTCTGGAGAATCCGCCACAGTTCCTTGCCGGCTATCCTAACGATGGATCTGTGATCGTTGACCCTGATGAATTGAAGATTATCGACTATAATACGACAGATACTGCAAAAAGGTATTTCCAGAAACTGAATGATGAGTACCAGAAAGGCTATGTAGATCCCGAATCATTTACACAGACATATGATGAGTATATTGCAAAGCTTTCCACTGGGCGTGTGCTGGGAATGGTGGACCAGTGGTGGAACTTTGCGTACAGTGTAAATGATTCCCTGAAACAGCAGGGGCTTGACGAGAAGGGATGCAGTTATGTGCCGCTTCCGATCACCATTGATGAAGGAATCAAAAATCAGTGGCATACTTCCGGCGGAGCTCTAAATGTAGGATCCGGCCTTGCAATTACAACGAGCTGTGAGGATGTGGAAGGTGCACTCCAATTTATAGATGACCTGCTCGAACAGGATATCCATAACCTCCGCTTCTGGGGTGAAGAGGGAGTAGACTATGAAGTGGATGAAAACGGTATGTTCTATCGGACAGAAGAGCAGAGAACTCAGGTCGCAGATACGGCATACAAAGCATCACACCTTTGTTCTTATTCTTATTTTCCGTCATATAAAGGAACCAGCGATGATGGAATCAATGCAAACTGGCCGGACGAGCAGCCGGGAGAATTCTTTGACAGTCTGAATTCTGCCGTACAGAAATGCTTTGAGGCTTATGGTGTTGAGACATATGTGGAAATGCTCGGGACAAATGAGGCCCCCGGTCCGTGGTATCCTATGTATTCTTTCACCAATTCCTTGACTACAAGCACGCCGGGCGGTGTGGCATGGACAAAAATGGGGGAAATAAAACATGAATATCTTCCAAGAGTTGTCATGGCAGATGATTTCGAAAGTGAATGGAATACATATATGGATGCATATGATGGCTGCGATCCGCAGGCATTCCTTGATGAGATGCAGGCTGAATTGGAGCGCAGGATGGAAGAGGCAGCCAAATTTGAGTAGAATATGGAAGGATGGAACAGGCAGATATGCTGCAGGCTTATCTGCCTGTTTGAGAAATGAGGTGAATATATGTCTTTTGGAACAAAGAAGAAGAAAGCAGCAGTGATAGAACCGAAGATTCCTTTTAGTTGGAAAGAGATAAAGCGCCAGAAATCCCTTCTGATCTGGTCAGGGATTATTGTGATCTATGGTATTATTTTTTACTATCTTCCTTTGGGCGGATGGCTGATGGCTTTTCAGAATTATAGACCTATTGACGGACTTTTTCATTCTGCGTTTGTAGGTCTTGAAAAATTTCAGCAGCTTTTTTCAGACGCAACATTTCTTCGGGTGATACGGAACACACTTGCCATGGGTGTGCTAAATCTGGTAACGACATTTATTACAGCAATCGTATTTGCTATCCTTCTTAACGAAGTACGCAATGCTATAGGGAAGAAGACGGTCCAGACGATTTCTTATCTTCCCCATTTCCTTTCTTGGATCATTGTAACAGGAATTATTCATGACGCATTATCAGGAACAGGAATTGTTAACGAACTGCTGGTCAATCTAAATATTATTGACCAGCCCATTAATTTCTTTGCGCATAAAGAGTATTTCTGGCCTATTGTTGCATTTGCAAATGTCTGGAAGGAGACAGGGTGGAACGCCATTATATACCTTGCAGCCATTACGTCAATTGATCCCTCGCTTTACGAGGCGGCAGCTATAGATGGAGCGGGAAGATGGGCGAAGATCAAGCATGTGACGCTCCCGGGAATCAGACCTACAATCATGATTCTTCTTCTCATGAATGTAGGAAATGTATTGAACGCCGGATTTGAAATCCAGTACTTGTTAGGAAATGGACTGGTGCAGAGTGTATCTCAGACAATCGATATTTACGTTCTGAACTGGGGTATTAGCCAGGGTGACTTCTCTCTTGGTACTGCAGCCGGTATCTTTAAGAGTGTAGTAAGTATTATCTTGATCGTGATTGCAAACCAAATCGCTAAACGAAACGGCGATGAGAGACTGTTCTAAGGAGGGGTGAAAATGAAAACAAAAAAGAAAATAAAAACATCGCCCGCGGACAAAGCATTTACAGTGTGCAATACGATTTTTATGATTTTATTTCTCATTATCACACTGTATCCGATTCTTAATACGCTTGCGTTGGCATTTAATGATGGGACAGATGCGCTTAGAGGAGGAATATATATTTGGCCGAGAAAATGGACACTGCAGAATTTTATCACGGTTTTACAGAAAGATAATTTAATTACTGGAGCTTATATTACAGTGGCCCGAACTCTGTTGGGGACGGTTACGGCACTTCTTGCCAATGCTATACTGGCATTCATCGTCAGCAGAAAAAGATTTTTGTTTAAAAAACAGTTGTCCTTGTTCTGGGTTATTACAATGTATGTAAATGGAGGTATGATTCCTACATTTTTACTGTATAAAGGTCTGGGATTGACAAATAGCTTTTGGGTATATGTGATACCGGGAATGATCAGTGCATTTAATATGCTCGTGATCCGTACATATATGAACGGTCTTCCGGATAGCCTGGAAGAATCAGCACAACTGGATGGCGCAGGGTACTTTACAATCTTTACCAAGATTATTTCACCATTGTGTAAACCTGTTTATGCCACAGTTGCACTCTTTGTGGCGGTAGGGCAGTGGAATTCATGGTTTGATGCTATGCTGTACAATAGGATGAATGCAGGGCTGACAACACTGCAGTATGAGCTGATGAAACTTCTGTCTTCCGTAACAAATCAAGGGGCTTCGGCAGAAGCAATGAAAAACGCAGCAGGATCTGTCACACCAGAGACCGTGCGTGCGGCAGCATCCATATTGACTATGCTTCCGATAATCTGTATCTATCCTTTCCTGCAGAGATACTTTGTAACAGGACTTACTTTAGGAGGCGTAAAAGAATAATAAAAACCGGAGGTTACAAAATGGACAGAAAAGAGGCAAGGCGAAAGGCGCAGGAGCTAGTTTCAAAAATGACAACAGAAGAAAAGGCTTCTCAGCTTAGATATGACTCACCGGGAATCCCAAGACTTAGTATCCCGGAATATAACTGGTGGAATGAAGGACTTCACGGAGTGGCAAGAGCCGGTACTGCCACTGTATTCCCACAGGCAATCGGGATGGCAGCGTCCTTTGATGAAGAATTGATCAGGGAAGTGGCGAATGTCATAGCTGTGGAGGGGAGAGCAAAATATAATACCGCCTCCTCACATGGAGACAGGGACATTTACAAAGGACTTACCTTTTGGTCCCCTAATGTGAATATTTTTCGTGATCCCCGCTGGGGCAGAGGCCATGAAACATACGGGGAAGATCCATATTTGACTGCAACGCTGGGCAGAGCTTATGTGGAAGGACTTCAGGGAGACGGAGATACCATGAAGGCGGCTGCCTGTGCGAAACATTTTGCTGTACATTCCGGTCCGGAGGCACTGCGTCATGAATTTGACGCCGAAGTGTCTCAGAAGGACTTGGAAGAGACCTACCTGCCCGCTTTCAAGGCTCTTGTGAAAGAAGCACATGTAGAGGCAGTTATGGGAGCGTATAACCGTGTAAACGGAGAGCCATGCTGCGGCAGTACAACACTGATCAAAAACAAACTGAGGAACGAATGGGGATTCGAAGGTCATTTTGTCTCTGACTGCTGGGCAATCCGGGATTTCCATGAGAATCATATGGTTACAGGGACTCCTATGGAATCCGCAGCAATGGCTCTGAACGCAGGGTGTGATCTGAACTGCGGAAATACATATCTTCATATCCTGAATGCGTATTATCATGGCATGGTAACCGAGGAAGCCATCACTGAGGCGGCTGTACGGTTATTTACAACCCGATTTTTACTGGGGCTTTTTGACGGAAGTGAATATGATAAAATACCATACACAAAGGTGGAATGTGAGGAACATCTCCGAATAGCACATAGAGCGGCCTTGGAGAGCATCGTCCTTCTGAAAAATGAAAACGGGATCTTGCCATTAAAAAAAGAAGAGATAAAGACAATTGGTGTGATTGGACCAAATGCGGACAGCAGGGCGGCTTTGATTGGGAATTATCACGGGACATCATCGGAATATGTGACAGTCCTGGAAGGAATCAGAAACTGTGCGGGAGATGGAATACGCATCTTTTACTCCCAGGGAAGTGACCTTTTCCGGGATAAAACAGAGGCTCTTGCCCGTGACATGGATCGAATATCAGAGGCTGTAACCGTAGCGGAAAATAGTGATATTGTTATTTTATGCCTTGGTTTGGATGAGACTTTGGAAGGAGAAGAAGGAGATACCGGAAACAGCTATGCTTCCGGAGACAAAGAGGATCTTCAGCTTCCACTCTGTCAGCGTAGGCTGATGGAAGCAGTGGCACGGATAGGGAAGCCGGTCGTTCTGTGCATGCTGGCAGGAAGTGATATAGATATGAGTTTTGCAGAAGAACATTTTGACGCTATTCTTCAGCTCTGGTATCCGGGAGCTCGAGGGGGAAATGCAGTAGCAGAGATCTTATTCGGAAAAGAATCTCCTTCCGGGAAACTTCCTGTGACTTTTTATGAAACTTTAAGCGAACTTCCTCCATTTGAAGACTATTCCATGGAAGGAAGGACATACCGATATATGAAAGGAAAAGCCCAGTATCCTTTTGGGTATGGACTGACTTATGGAAAAGCGGAAGTTGATTCAATGGTAGTGTCGGAGACAGAAACAGGAGCAGATGTATCTGTTCAGGTGAAAAATACAGGAGAAAGAGACATTTGTGAAGTATTACAGATTTATATCAAGTGCGAGGATTCTGTGTATTCGGTTCCTAACCCCCAGCTGTGCGGATTTCAGAGAGTGTGGCTCCACCGAGGAGAATGCAGAACACTCCTTTTAAACATCCCTAAGAAAGCGTTTACTGTTGTAGACGAAAAAGGAGATCGTATTACAGGGGGAAAACACTATACGATATACGCCGGCTTTTCTCAGCCTGACCTGAGAAGTGAGGAACTGACAGGTATGTTTCCTGTCCGGTCGGAATTCAGAAGAAAGTAAGCGGAACTTAAGAATGGAGAAAGCTATGAAGATTAATCTTGACAGCCCTGTCATTGCTTTTTTAACTACGGTCGCTGATTTTATGATATTGAACATTCTGTTTATTATATGCTGCGTGCCGGTCATTACGATCGGTCCGGCCATCAGTGCTCTTTACACGATTACCATGCGTGAGGCGAGACATGAGGGCGGATATATATTTAACCCTTTTTTTAAGGCATTTAAAAATAATTTCAGGCAGTCGTTTCTTTTATCAATATTATATTTTTTGGCAGGAGCAGTCCTTGTATTTGGCGTAAAGTTCTGGCAGGGAAAGTCGGGATTTTCTACATCTGATCAGGTGATGCTCGTGATCACGGGAGTATTTGTGGTTATCTGTATCTTTTCACTCCTCTATGTGTTTGCATTAACTGCCAGATTTGATAATACTGTTTTGAAAACAGTAAAAAATGCAGTGATCTTGGCTGTATTTAATCTGAAAGAGACAATCTTGCTGGCCTTGATCTCGGCAGTTGTGATCATACTTATGATCTTTGCAAAAAGTGTCTGGATTTTTATGATGGTGGGCGGATTTTCTGCCTGTGCTTATGTGAAATCGTTACTGCTCATAAAAGTGTTCAGGCAGTATGAACCAGAGAAAGGAGAAATTTGAAATGACGAGAATGGTGATCGATCCAAACAGGAAACTGAGCAGGATCAGCAGAGAAATATACGGACATTTTTCCGAGCATCTCGGGAGATGTATTTACGAAGGTATTTATGTGGGAAAGGATTCGCCCATAGAAAACGTGAACGGAATGAGATCCGATGTAGTCGAAGCGCTGAAGCAGATACGGGTTCCTGTACTCCGGTGGCCCGGCGGATGTTTTGCGGACGAGTATCACTGGATGGATGGGATAGGCCCTGTGGATGCGCGAAAAAAGATGATCAACACAAACTGGGGCGGCGTGGTGGAAGACAATAGCTTCGGGACCCACGAATATTTTGAACTCTGCCGTCAGCTGGGATGTAAAACATATATCAACGGAAATCTGGGAAGCGGAACTGTCAGGGAAATGTCTGAGTGGATTGAATATATGACATTTGACGGTGTATCTCCGATGTCTGAACTTAGAAAGAAAAACGGTCACAGCGATCCGTGGAGGGTTGATTTCTTTGGCATCGGAAATGAAAACTGGGGATGCGGAGGAAACATGAATCCGGATTACTATGCGAATGAGTATCGGAGATACCAGACTTTTGTGCGTGATTACAACAGTAAACAGCACATTCAGAGGATTTGTTGCGGAGCACCCCATGAGGATTATGACTGGACGAAGGAGGTCCTTGCTACCTGCTTCCGGAGAACATCAGAAGAACAGCATGGCTTTATGGACGGCCTTTCTCTCCATTATTATGTATATCCGGAAGGAATTGAAATCAAAGGAAGCTCAACAGAATTTGACGAAAAAAGCTGGTATAAGACACTGAACAAGGCAGTGTATATGGATGAGCTTATCCGCAGACACGGCGCGATCATGGATGAGTATGATCCTGAGAAAAAAATCGGTATGATCGTGGATGAGTGGGGAACATGGTACACATGCGAGCCGGGTACAAATCCTGGATTCCTTTATCAGCAGAACACGATGCGGGATGCGCTGGTAGCGGGCATCACACTGAATATATTTAATAAACACAGTGACCGTGTGAAGATGGCAAACCTGGCGCAGATCGTCAATGTACTCCAGGCTGTGATACTCACCGAAGGAGAGAAGATGATAAAGACGCCTACATACCATGTTTTTGACATCTATAAATATCATCAGGATGCAGAACTTGTGGAAAGCAGTATTGAGACAAAACAGATCGGAGCAGAAGAAGAATGGCAGGTGCCGAATCTGACAGAGTCTGTATCCGTTGCACCGGACGGCACGATTCATCTTACGATGACAAACCTTTCTATTGGGGAAAGCTATGATATAGAAACGACGATTGTGGACAGAAATATTACATCGGTAAAGGGCGAGATCATTACAGAAGAAATGCATGCAATGAATACCTTTGATATGCCGGATCATGTGACGGTGGAAGCCTTCGACGGGACTTGGATCACGGAAAAAGGGATCCGGTTTACCATTCCTGCATGCAGCGTCCTGCATCTTGAACTGAGGTAAGATATTCATGGAAAATGAATGGTACAGGGGCTGTCGGAAATGTCTCCTGAGAGACTTGACTGAAAAAGAGTATTTCCGCAATATGTATGTCTATATTTCAAATCTTCCCGAAGAGGACAGGACACCGGAAGAGGAGTATGAGCGCAGACTGTCAAAGTGCAGAGAATGCGACCATTTGTTAAACGGTATGTGCAGGATCTGTGGATGTTTTGTGGAGATGCGTGCGGCGATCGTTGTGAGGCACTGCCCGGACAGCACCCCTGAATGGTAGGGATATGCCTTAGTTGTAAACCGTAGGAAAAATGACAGATAGAATAAAAGCAGCTTCAACCAGGTGATGGAGAGGCTGCTTTTTAGGTGCTTAATTTAAAAGACCATAGTTATAACTTTGACGCCAGTTCATGCATCCAGAAGGATGCGGCGGAATATTCTTTAGGTTCAGATAATACCGGTACTGTAAGAATCTCCGGCGGCACCCCAAGTTCTCGGGCTAACCGCTTAAATATGTCGTCTCTGGGCGTTCTCTGATCGGATTCATATTGGGCAATCCTCACGTCAGCTGACCCCTCGGAGAATCCGACTGCCGTTCCCAGCTGTTTCTGTTTGAGATGGTGTTTCTGTCTCAGATATTTTAATTTTTCTCCAAAAGTAATCATATATTATTCTCCTGTACTCCCGAATGCTCCGGTTCCTCTTTCCTCACCAAAATCCAGTACGAAGTCAGCAATGACGACAGGCGTGATGACAAGCTGCCCGATCCGGGTATCTTTTTTGATTGTCTGCCGGACGTTGCTGACATTGCTGATGATCGCATGGATCTCGCCTCGATAGCCGGAGTCGATTGGGGGCAGTTCACATACCAGCCCCTTTACGGCCAGGCTGCTCCGTGGAAAGACATACCCGGCGAAACCATCCGGGATCTCTATTCCAAACCCCAAGGGGATCTTAATGATATCCCCGGGATTTAAAGTACAGTCAAAAGGCGTATAGACATCCGCACCGGCGTCATTTTCATGCGGTCGGAATGGGCATCGCTCTTTTGTAACTCCAAAGTCGATCATTTTTATTTTCATGCCTTGATACCCCCTGAAAGGCCGGGATAGTCTGTCAGCAGGATCCTGGCCAGGGTTATAGTCCGGGAAATGGAAACTCCACAGCTCATTTTCCTTTCCAGACATTTATCACGCTGGCAGAACGGTCCGGTCATCGCCGGACAAAAAAGGACAGGGCTGAGATCGTACAGGTTGTCCCAGACCTTCAGCATAACGATCCTCATTTCATCTGTGTTACGCCGGCAGCTCCTCTGTCCGATCATATGTTTCCACTGATAGGGAGTTGCGCTGATGAGCAGCACATTCCTTAACCCCTGCGGGGTCACATATCCGGCAGAATCATGGCTGATACCTGCCCGGCAGAGAGATTCGTAGCAGTCCATATCTAAAAGGCAGCTTTTCATATAAAGAGACCGGATATCCGGTGAGGCCATCATGATTTCATAGGGGATGGCAAAAGCTGCTTTGCCGGAATAGTTGCTGTACTGTAAAGAAGCGCTCATGAATTTCACCTCATTCTGGTGGCGGGTGATCTGGGAGAGAAATCTCCGGCTGGCGCCGACCACTGCCACCGTGATCACGGTAAATTTCTGGACCGCCGGATGGGGCAGGCTGTTGATGCCTTTTACGGTATCCGGCTGGAACGCTTTGTTATATAAGCGGAGCAGGTCGTCCATGTTGTGGATCGTGTGCCCTCTCTGGGTAAGCCTTGCGACAAACACCATATTCTTCTCCGCTTCTTTTACGGCGTCGCAGTTTAAGATCTTTGTCTCAATCTGATCCATAGGTAGCTTCCTCCTTGATGACTGCGGCTAATAAAAAGAGATAATTCAGGCTGTCCGTGATTTTTTCCTCCCACAGCCCTTTTCTGAATGTACCATGCCTTGCGTAACACATATCATACAGGGATACGATATGTTTCGCCATCATCCCGACAAGGGCTTTCTGCGGCGAGCATCCCTGTAAGAACGCGGCCACTTTAAAAGCGATGAGCCGGTCCTGGTTGTCTCCGGTATATTCTTTTGTCTTATTGTGTAAAGTGTCTGAGCACTTCCTTACCTGATCTTCAAAGATCAGATGAAATTCTGCTTGTGTCATAACGATTCCTCCTTCTGTTTCGTTTTCTTGTTTTCTCTGCAGGATCCTGCTGTCGGCCCGGATCCTCGCGGGCAAACATGGCTTCTCCGTTAAGGATAGCGTCCACATTTTGGACGGCCGTTTCCAGTTCTTTTACGGAAGCTCTCCTGCTTTTCAAATCCGTTTTTACCTGATTGATCTGATCCTGCAGTACGGATTTTTTCTCCTTCAGGGATTTCAGCGAAAGCATCTTCCCATCCGGGTAGCACTCTTTCAGCCAGTCACGGGCTTCCAGATATTTCCGGATCTCTTCTTCATGAGCCTTTTTATAGTTCCTTTTCTGTTTGGATTTCAGAAACTCACCGTAAGTCTTTTTGGATGCATAGTATTGTCCCGTGTAATGGATCTGCGAATTTAATGTTTTCATCTGTGACGCCAGATTGCCAAGTGTCTCTTCCTGTTCAGATAATCCTGTCCATGCAGCGGAAAGTGTAGCATTCAGGTCCGTCCTGGAATCATAGCCATGCTCCTGAACATAGATCAGGGTCTCTGCCATCTGCTGAAGGTTTGTGATCCTCACCTTTTGGGCGTAAGCCTGGCTCTGGATGGCTTTCACGTTCGTCAGAAGGTCAACCACCAGCCGGAGACGGGATTGGTAGGTAAAGATCGCCAGGGGATCTTTACGATAATCGCCTTCCCTATTCTCCGCCTTGAATCCGTTCATATCGGTAATTTCCTGATCCCGGTTCCTGCTAAAGCACTGTTCCAAGTACTCTTTCCCGTAATGGGTCCCCAATGCTTTTTCCGTGATCCGCCGGTCCCTGCCGGGATGAAGATAGCGGTATCTACCTCTTTGCAGGAGAACGGAAATGTTGGACTCTTCCAACAGGAGCGCCTGGAATTCCTCAAAGGATTTCGCTTTCTCGGAACACTTTTCAATAGCTTTCCTGAGTTCATCTTTCTGGGTCTGGAATACGGTGGAAGCCGGTTTCATGCCGGACTTTTCAATTTGCTGATTCACTTCTTCCAGTTTTTTCTGGCCCCGGTTTCTGGCGCGGAACTCCTTTTCATTCAATTTTTCCGGCGCTGGTGAGAGCAGATCGATCTGATAGAGACCTTCCCCCTCACACATTTCCATGACTTCTTTTTTCAAGTGGTCCAGAAAGCGTTTCGTTGACCGGTGCTTATAACCGGCCTTCTCTTCATTAGGCTTATCCATGTAATGGTCTAGATGGACTGTACGTCATATTATGAGATATGGTATAAGTGAATAAAGTTTAGGAGATATAGGCCTGTAGGTGTCTGATGTGATATCGGATGCGTGCAGGCTTTTCTTTTATTTAAAATAATTATTGTAAGAGCAATATCAGTATACTCTCAGTACGGGAAACCAGAAAGCCAGTCGGCTTACCCTCTTTTATCGGAGGGGCTAACCCCCCAGACGAAAGAAATCAGGAATATCCGTCTGTGAGTTCTCCATTATGGCTGACGTGGGAGAAGAAATATAATTTAAGGTTTCTCCGGTATTCTGAAGCAAAAGAGAAGATGCACAGTGAGGAAACTTTAAGGCGGATAATTGTAGGATAGGTATAAAAAATATCAGGAGAGGCATGGCTCCTGTTCTTTGCGTGATACGCCGGTGGGCGACCGCCGTGCAATGGATGCAGTTTAAAAATACTGGCCTGGTTAAATTCTTCAAAAATGGACATTTATTTCAGTGCAGTTTTTTCCTATAATACCATCATTGGCTGGCTGCTAAGAAAATATTCTGGTTTCCACAGCTAAAGATAAAAGAAAGGCAGAAAGTATGATGTCCCATAACAATCAGAAAAAAATAGTATTGATCAATGATTTCACTGGTTTTGGACGCTGTTCTATTGCAGCAGCTCTTCCGGTGATCTCCATGCTTAAGGTACAGTGCTGTCCGGTTCCCACCTCTATATTTTCCAACCATACAGGATTTTCCAGTTTTTTCTTTGATGATTATACGCCCAAAATGGAGCTGTATATTGAAGAGTGGAAGAAAATGGATCTTCAGTTCAGCGGGATCTGTTCCGGATTTCTGGGATCCAGAGAACAGGTGAAGATCGTTGCAAAGTTTTTCCGGGAGTTTAAGAGGGAGGATAATCTGATAATCGTAGATCCGGTAATGGGTGATTATGGAAAGACTTATTCTACATATACTCCAAAGATGTGTGAAGAGATGAAGAAGCTGGTATCTTATGCGGATATTCTCACACCTAATGTGACGGAGCTTTGCATTCTCACAGACACTCCTTATAAGGAAAGATTTTGTCTGAAGGAGTACAGGGCGATGGCAGAGAAACTTTCAGAAAAAGGGCCGGATAAAATTGTGATCACGGGAATTGTCCAGGGAGGATTCATTGCCAACTATTGTTTTGAAAGGGGCAGGGAACCTAAGGTGATACGCTCTCATAAAATCGGGACGGCCCGTTCCGGGACAGGAGATATCTTTACCGCTGTGATTGCCGCTGATGCTGTAAACGGAGTCAGTTTTCATAAATCCGTGAAAAAAGCTTCCCGATTTGTAAAGAAGTGTATTCAGAAATCTATGGAACTGGAGATTCCCATTACAGACGGGGTATGCTTTGAGGAAGTGCTGTGGACCCTTCATGAAAGAGGAAAATAAAAAGCGCCATAAAGGAATTGTATGAAAAGCGAAGGAGAAAAGTTATGAAGAAAGCAATGACGATTTTATATGAAGTGCATGATAACATTTATGTAAACCTCACAAATAAGTGTCCCTGTTCCTGTGTGTTCTGCCTGAGACAGACAAGGGATCACATGGAAAATTCTAATGTATTATGGCTGGAGCATGATGTAACGGAAGAAGAGTTGTTCCAGGCATTTCGCAGCAGGGATATGAGTAAATATAAAGAAGTGGTTTTCTGCGGTTTTGGAGAGCCAATGGAAGCCTTTGACGTGCTTCTTGCCGGCGCAAGATATGTAAAAGAACATTATAACAAACCGATCCGTATCAACACCAACGGGCTGGGAAACCTGATCTGCGGGGAGGATATCACACCAAAGCTTGCAGGCCTGGCAGATACAGTTTCTATCAGTCTGAATACGCCAGATAAGGATGAATATCATGCTCTGGTCCGCAGCAGGTTCGGAGATAAATCTTATGATGCAATGCTGGATTTTGCTGAAAAATGCAGAAAATATGTACCGCATGTGGTAATGACTACCGTGGACACTACCATCACTCACCAGGAAGAAGAACAGTGTAAAAAGATATGTGAAGAGATGGGAGTTGCATATAGGATCCGTCCCTGGGAGGATTAGATAAGAGGCTGCCGCATTAATCAATATTCCTGATATATGTTTAATGGGACAGCCTCTTTCCTATAGGCCACTATTGTTCTTTCATGATCTCATTTCTGGACGAGCGGTACTGTTCCATTTTATGTGCGATCTCCAGCCGGTTTTTCCAGTTTTTTTCATAGTCGGCTGCAAAGTAGCAGGAATAAAGAATGTCCAGCAGAAGATGAACGGACACATTTGTAGAGAAGTTTCCTACCTTGGAGTACAGCCGTTCCCTGGTGGTGACGTTGAGGGTATAATCCGCCAGAGGGCGGACCGGATTGTCTCCCAGTCCGGTGAGAAGGATAATGGGGACCCCTTTGTCATGGAGAACTTTGGCTTCGTCCTGGATCCGGACAGGCGAACCGGAGTAGGTGACCATTATGGCGCAGTCTTCCGCAGTGGCGGAAAGGACGGTGCAGAGCTGTTCTGCATTGTTGGATTCCAGGAGGACGGTCTTTCCCAGACGCTGCATGTTCCGTTTAAACAGCCAGGTGCAGTCCAGGGAGATGCTTACTGCCACAAGGTAGATATTTCTGGACCGGAGCATACAGTCCACTGCTTTTTCCAGCACATCATAGTCCAGCAGGGACATGGTATCTGCAATACTTTCCCGGTGGAGAGCCGCGATCTTATTGGCTACTGCAGTTTGAGAATCCTCCGGAGAAAAGGGGCGGTTGGCGTCCACATTCTGAAAATGTTCTTCTAAGTATTCCCGTTCTTCCAGAAATGCTTCAAAAAAATCTGTCCATCCCTCATATCCCAGCCTTTACCCTAAGCGGACAAGGGTAGCGGGAGTAGTGTAGGCTTCAGAAGCGATCCTTCGGGTGGATTTTCCTTTCAGCTTTCGGCCCTGGGCAAGAAGATAGTTTGCGGCTGTCTTCTCGGCAGAGGGCAGATCCATTTCTTCAATTCTCTGTGTCAGCAGCATGACCGGCACCTGCCTTTCTTATAGTATATTTTCCATTATAGGGCATTTTGAACAAAGGTACAAGGAATCTTCGGAAAAATCACAAGAATCCGACTATAGGAAGCTCCTCTATCGTTTGATTGAAACAGTTGTTTCAGGAATCGACTTGTAAAAATGACGAAAAACAAAACGCTATTTCAATATTACTTATACATATTGAATAAAAACTTTATGCGTGGTATAACCATTTCAGAACAACAAAAGAGCAGATGAAAAGAGCCGGAATACCGGCGGGAAGGAGCAGAGTTATGTTAAAAGGATTGAGACCGGGTTTTCTCTGGGGAGGCGCTACGGCAGCCAATCAGTTTGAGGGAGGATATCTGGAAGGTGGAAAAGGACTTTCCATTGATGATGTATATAAGGGAGGAAGCGCCACAGTTCCCCGGGTGATCGACGATCATATTATTGAGGGGGATTACTACCCCAGCCATGTGGCGGTAGATTTTTATCACAGGTATAAAGAGGATATCGCGCTTCTGGCGGAGATGGGATTTAAGTGTTTCCGGATGAGCATTGCCTGGAGCCGGATCTTCCCGAGAGGGGATGAGGAAGAACCTAATGAGGAGGGCCTGAAGTTTTATGACAATGTGATCGATGAGCTGCTGAAATATAACATCGAACCAGTAGTCACCATCAGCCATTACGAAATGCCCCTTGCTCTGGTAAAAGAATACGGAAGCTGGAGAAACCGGAAGCTGGTGGAGTTTTTCCACCGGTACAGCAAGGTTCTGTTTCAGCGATATAAAGGAAAGGTAAAATACTGGCTTACATTTAACGAGGTAAACTGTACCCTGGGTGTGGACCGTCCTTACCTTCAGGCAGGTATTGTTTACAGGGAAGATGAAAATATCCCGGATGTAAAGCTTCAGGTGACACACCATCTGCTGGTGGCCAGCGCTCTGGCAGTAAAAGAGTGCAGGCGTATCGATCCGGCGGCAAAGATCGGCTGTATGCTTCTGTATCCTACTACTTATGCGGACACCTGCGATCCTCTGGATCAGATAGCAGTCAGAAATGTTATGGCGCCTACTTATTATTACGGTGACGTATACGCCAGAGGAAGATATACCAATCTCTGTAAGGCTTATCAGGAATCTATCGGCGGACATTTTACCATGGAGCCGGGAGATGAGGAGCTTTTGAAGGAAGGGATCGTAGATTACATAGGATTCAGCTACTACAGTTCCAGAGTGGAAGGGGTCCATGTTACCGAGTATACCGGAGGAAATATGCAGCGGGGAGGAAAGAATCCTTATCTGAAAGCTACCCAGTGGGGCTGGCAGATCGACCCCATAGGACTGCGTATGGCTCTCAATAACCTGTATGACCGTTATCAGCTTCCCCTGTTTATTGTGGAAAACGGTATGGGGGCAGTGGACAAGGTTGAGGAAGACGGCTCTATTATTGACGATTACCGGATTGAGTATCTTAAGGCACATATTGAGGCTATGAAAGACGCTGTGGAGATCGACCATGTGGATCTTATGGGATACACACCCTGGGGCCCTATCGATCTGGTCAGCGCGGGAACCGGTGAGATGAAAAAACGTTACGGATTTATCTATGTGGACAAAGACGACCAGGGCAACGGCACTCTGGAGCGGCGGAAGAAGAAAAGCTTTGACTGGTATAAGAAGGTGATCGCTACTAACGGCGAAGATCTGGAAAACTGAGCCGTGAAGATCGGGAAACAGAAAGAAGAGAGGAAAGGAAGAGGAACATGGATGTAAAGAAACTGGCACAGGATCTGATCCCTCTGGTAGGGGGAAAAGACAATATCAAAGGCGTGCTCCACTGTATGACCAGACTGCGTTTTCAGCTGGCAGATATGAGCAAAGCCAAGATCGCAGAGATAGAGGCTCTGGACGGGGTTATGGGCGTAAAAGAAGTGGGAGCTCAGACCCAGGTCATTATCGGGCCAAACGTGGCTGCAGTATATAAAGAAGTAAAAAATATCGTGGGAGACTTAGCAGATCAAAGCGGAAAGGAAAGTGCAGAAGCGGCAGAAGGAGAAGAAAAGGAGAAACAGAAACTCAGCGCCAAGCTCCTGGATATGATCTCCGGTATCTTTGCTCCGGTCATTCCTCTGATCACCGGAGCCGGTATGATCAAGGCGATCCTTGTGATCATGGTGGCTCTGGGACTTTCTGATGAGTCATCAGAATATTATATCCTGAATTTTATCGCGGACTCCGGATTTTATTTCTTCCCGGTGGTGCTGGCATTTTCTTCAGCACAGAAGTTCGGCTGTAACCCTTATCTGGCGGCTATGATCGGCGGCGTTCTGATCCATCCCAATTGGAACGCTCTGGTTTCGGCAGGAGAAGCGGTCCGCTTTTTCGGGATCCCTGTAAGGCTGTTTTCCTACGGCTCTTCCATTCTGCCTATTATCCTGACTGTATGGTTTATGTCTTATGTGGAACGCTTTGCGGAGAAGGTATCTCCAAATATGGTAAAGGCTATCCTGAAGCCTCTGATCACTATGGCGGTTACTTCTCTGGTATCTCTCATCGTGCTGGCGCCTCTTGGCTCCTATATCGGAAGTATCCTTTCCGGCGGCATCGCATTCCTGGATCAGAATGTACCGGTACTTGTGCCGACGATCGTAGGCGCTGTACAGCCTCTCCTGGTTTTCTTTGGCATGCATCTTGCTATTTTCCCGCCTCTGCAGACCATCCAGCTTGCAGAGATGGGGTACGAGACAGTATGCGGACCTGGATTTCTGGCAGCGATCCTGGCCTGTGCGGGGCTACCCTGGGCTTTGCCCTGCGCAGTAAGGATAAAAATGTAAAAGAACTGGGATTTTCTACAGGCTTCACCGCACTCTGCGGCGTTACAGAGCCTGCGGTATATGGTATTATCGTAAAATACAAACAGATCATCCCGGCAGTAGTTCTGGGCGGCGTTTCAGGAGGCCTCTTTGCAGGAATCTTCCATTTAAAACGGTACGCCATCGCCACTCCCGGAATACCGGCTCTTCCCACCTTTATGGGAGAAGATCCTAATAATATTTTCATCGCTATCGGAACTGTATGTATCGCATTTTTTGTATCCGCTACAGCTGCTTTTTTCCTGGGAGCAGAGAAGAAACCTGCAAAAGCCGCTGCTGGAGCTGACGGACAGGGCATGGAGAGCCAAAGTGAGACACAGGTGAACCTTCCGGCGGCAGAACCCAATACTTTATATGCCCCTCTGGAAGGAGAAGTAGTTCCTCTTGAACAGGTTCCTGATGAGACCTTTGCCTCCGGAGTCCTGGGTCAGGGATTTGCTGTAAAACCATCAAAACCCTGTGTATACGCGCCTTTTGACGGTACAGTGATCCAGACCATGGATTCCAAACATGCAGTAGGGCTTCAGTCAAAGGACGGTATGGAAGTCCTGATCCATGTGGGAATTGATACTGTGGATATGAATGGAGAAGGCTTTGATCTGAAATGTAACGAAGGAGATGAAGTAAAACGGGGACAGCTTCTGCTCAGCTTTGACCCGGAAGCGATCCGCAGGGCAGGTCATCCGGATATTACGGTAGTGGCCGTCACTAACAGCTTTGACTACGCTTCTGTCAATGTGGAAAAGACAGGGCCGGCAGAAGTTATGGATAAGATTCTGACAGTGACAAATAGTTGAAGAAGTATATAAATACTTTGCAGGAACAGCATGGGCCGGAACATTAAACAGAGACAAGTTTAGTGTTCCGACCCTTATTTGTCTGAACCTCCTGTACATTTCTGCATTGTCTGTCTATAAGGCATGGCTCCTGAAATTAGTTCAGACAGGCTCTCTGTCGATGGTCTTCCGGGTCAGATCCCGGACCCATTTGTTTTTCCTGTAATGGTGCAGTACCCAGGGAATCTTGCCTACCTCGTCCAGACAGGTGCAGGCGTATACCACCAGGACCGGCCAGTGCAGCAGGAAAGTCCCTGCGGCGGCCAGGGGAACGGCGATACACCACATGGTTACTCCCAGACTGTACATATCAAACATGGTATCTCCCCCTGCGGCAAAGATTCCGTTGATGATAATGGAGTTTACTGCCCGTCCGATCATATAGAAGGCCATGATCAGCATCATTCCCAGAAGATATTTCTGGGCTCCGGGAGTCAGCTTTACAAAACTCATGATCACCGGAGTCAGCACCAACATGATGACAGTAGAAAGGCCTCCTGTGAGAAAGGCCAGTTTCACCAGCCGGTCTCCGTAGAGTTTTCCCTTCTTCAGATCTCCGGCCCCCAGCTCATTTCCGACCAGGATGCCGCCGCCGCTGGCCAGTCCGTTGCACAGGCAGCATACCAGATCACGCACCACCGCGGCTACAGAATTTGCCGCGGTGGCGTCTGTGCCCAGATGGCCCATAAATGCGGAATAGGAAGTAAAGCCGATGCCCCAGGCCAGGGAAGCTCCCAGGATAGGCAGAGAGTACCGGAAGAAATCCTTTTCCAGCCAGCCCTCTCTGTGAAACAGCCGTTTCCACTGAGGATGTATGTAACCTTTCCGGTAAGAACAGATCACTACCCAGCCCAGTTCCAGGATCCTGGAGAGCAATGTGGCAAGGGCAGCTCCCTCTTCGTTCATTGCCGGAAATCCCAACAGCCCGTAGATAAAGACTGCGTTGAGGATAATATTGCTCAGCACGGCGCCGGTGCTTACCCTGGCCGCCTGGGCCGCATGTTCCGTAACCTTCATGATGGCCAGATAACACTGAGAGATCCCTGTTAGAAGATAAGACCAGCCGGCAATCCGCAAATAACGGATACCGATCTGGATCAGCACTTCTTCGTCTGTGAAGATCAGCATCAGATATCTGGGAAAGAAGACACAGCCGATGAAAAACAGCAGACTGACGGCGACCGCCAGTCTCAGCCCCATACAGAATAGATCATTGATGGTTTTTTTATCCCGCCTGCCCCAGTACTGGGCGCCCAGAACCACGATGCCGGCTACGATGGAGGACAGGACCATGTTTTGGATAAACTGGATCTGGGTAGCCAGGGAAACGGCGGACATGGTATTCTGGTCTACCCGTCCAAGCATAAGGGCATCTGCCGCCGCCACCAGAGCCAGCATCAGATTCTGAAGGGCAATAGGCAAGGCCAGATTCCACAGCTTGGAATAAAATTCTTTGTCACTGAAGAGTTTCATCTTTTTCATTTTCAAAAGCTCCTGTTGCTTGTAATCTCTCCTGCGTGAAGAGCAGGAGAGGCAGTGACAACACTCTATCATAATCAGCGGAACTTTGCAATTTTTTCCACAGAATAGTTTTGTTTATAATTCTTTGCTTTTCAGGGTGTGAAGTTCCAGAACCCGTATGGACATCCTGCAGTATTCCCGCACATAGGGATCGTCCAGATCCTGATGGAGGATTTCCTGTACTTTTTTGATGCGGTACTGGACAGTATTTCTATGGGTAAACAGAGTTTCACTGGTTTTTGTAACAGAGCGCTCATGATCCAGATAGGTTTTAAGAGTCAGGAACAGATCGTCTTTTTGCTTTTGCTGCATTTTCCAGAGATGGATCACTCCGGGCATACAGGCACGGACAGAATCTTCCAGAGATCCGGACTCAATGAGATAGTTCAGAGCATAATCAAAAAAATCCGAAGACTGTTCTTCAGGGTGAAGGATTTTTCCGCTGTTCAGGGCATAAAGTGCCTGGCCGTACAGGAATTTTATGTTTTCTACTCCGCGGCAGGGCAGACTGAAACTGATCCTGATGGGATTATGGGTTTCCAGTACTTTTAAAAACTCCCGCATCTCTCCTCCGGTATTTGTCCTGAGGCTGGCCAGCAGCAGGATATAGGGCGTCTTTTTAATGGGCACATAATTGTGGGAATGGTAAAGGAGTGTCTGCATCAGCATGTCCAGGTTTCTGCTTATGAAACTCTTGTTTCCTGTATCCGTCACTTCTATCAGAGTGAGACAATAGGTATCATCCATACTCCACTGCTGGTAGGAAAGCTGTGTGTCCAGCATTTTCCGGTCAAAGGATTTACCAGTCAGAAGGTTGTAGAATACATTAGCGTTGCTTAACACGCTTTCATAATAAATCTGTCCCAGGCTGGGCTCCAGAAGCCTTGCCAGCAGCTCCACCATCTGAAAGTCTCCCGGATTCAGCTCTCTTTCTTTGCTGAGGATGGTGATCCTTCCGCAGGTAATATCATTACAGGACATACAGTAGGAATAACCTCCGTATTTTAAGATGCGGGTCTTGGGAAAGTGAAAAGCCCTGGGCCCGTGCTGCAGCATTTCTAAACCTGTTTTGTCATCACGCATCTGTGAGACCGCATTGAGGGAAGTATATCCATAATTGCAGAGATAGTACCATTCTTCATCCAGGGAATCGTCAGGATACTGGCGGGTGATCCCAATGACACGGTTGTTGCCGTCCATGAGGATGATAGGATTTCTGCATACATACCAGGCCAGGTCCACGATTCCCTGATAATTCCGTTCTCTGACCATCTGCAGTATTTCGTCCATCCAATCCTGAAAATAGTCAAATACTCCCTGGATGATCTCAAAACCTGTGAGGAGATCCATATTGGGGATACGGATGATATCCCCTTCTCCATTACAGATCACATCTTCACCCTCGCTATAAACATGTACACAGTTTGTGGCATAGACACGGCGGGCGCTTTTTAAGACCGCCGGAGCCGAATTGCGTATGTCCAGCTCCAAATCCAGAGATGACAGCCTGTTGGCGATCATCCACATACTTAATCTCATAGAATCCCTCCTGTAACTTTAAGTTCCTGCATGTTTAAGTCTAAATACAGGAATGATTTTTCACCATATTCTCCCTACTATTTTAATTATGATGTTGGGGGCAAAAGCCCCCAACTATGATACCTACGGATTGCTACGTGCTGCGCACTTCCACAATCCTCCCCAAATATTCGTATATCGTGGGATATTCATCATATTATCTCAAATTTTTTTATATGTTTCAAATAAATAAAATTTTAGGACTGAATTTCCTCAAATCTTGTGCAGCTGTCACATGGTATCCGGGATGAGGGAAGGTTAAGATAGAAGTAAGGAAAAGCCCTGGCCGGAGCAGATACTGAACGTGATACAAAAGAAAAGGAGGAATTTTAATGCAGGAAAAAAGTTTAAGCTCTACACAAGTCAATAAGTACGGCTTTTATCTATTGACTTCATCACTGGCTGCTATGGTCCAGATGACATACCTTACGATTTTTATGACGGATATGATCGGGATACCGGCCGCCATTGTGGCCACTACCCTCCTGATCGCCAGATTTATCGATCTGATCATTGGAATCCTCTGCGGAGGAATCATAGAAAAGGTCCATCTGCCCTGGGGCAAATACCGCTCATGGCTGCTGCTGCTCCGCTGGGTGATCGTCTTTTCTCTGGTCTGTTCCTTTTTTGATACTTCAGCGTGGCCTCTGGGATTTCGGGTAGGCGTTTCTTTTATAGGATATATCCTGCTTAACGCCTGTATGAGTTTTACAACGAATGCTTATTATGCTCTGGGGCCGGCTCTTGCAGGGGCAAACCTGGATGACCGGAATCGTCTCAGCGCCAGAGGCGCTCAGTTTATGTGCGTGGCTATGCTGATCACCTCCGCCGCAACAATCCCGCTGGTAACATTCCTGACCCCTTATGCGGGGCCTGCCAATGCTTATCTGATCGTGGCGGTTGTATTCGCCCTTCCTTATATCATAGGATGCCAGATGGTCTCTGATCTGTGCAGGGAATGTGATCCTTCCGGAAAACGGGGAGAGCAGGGCGCCGGAGTTTCTACAGTGACTCTGAAAGATATGATCCAGTCTGTAGTACAGAATAAGCAGCTTTTAGTTCTCTTTCTTTCTTATACGATTTATTATATCGGGCTTTATACCATATCCGGGCTGGGCACTTACTATTTCACCTATATTGTGGGGAACTATATGAATATGTCCTACAGCATGACCGTGACGATGATCACCGGATTTCTTTCTTCCCTGATCATGCCGAAGCTGGGGGGAAAACTGGGAAAGAAGAGATCTTTCGTATTGGCGCTGATCATCTATGCAGCCGCTTATGTCTGTGTGTACTTTATCGGAGGAAATTGGATCCTCTTTACTGTGATGGGTGCGATCGGCGGCGGAGCAGTCTATATGTTTACAGGATTCGGGGTGAATTATTTCGTAGACTGCGGAGAATATCATCTTTATAAAACAGGAAAAGATACCAGGATGATCGCCATTGCCATGTATTCCGTTCCCATGAAGATCGGGATGATGCTTGGAGGCGCTGTGGCAACTTATGGCCTGGCTATGATCGGCTATCATGCAGGCATTACCGTAACACCGGAATTCCAGACGGACTTTATGATCCTGTTAGCCATCATACCTGCAGTTATGGTACTGATCGGCGCGCTGATCATGCAGTTCGGATATAAGATCACAGATGAAGACGCGGCTATGTATGCGGCGGAAAACGCAAAGAGAGCAAAGGGGGAATAAGAAGATGACAGAAAAAGAAAATTATCTGAGAACTTTGAGAGGAGAAGAACCGGAATGGGTTCCTGTGTATAGTTTCGGCCCCATGCCGGGACAGGAGAGACCTTGCACTTCCTGTATGGTAGAACCTTTGATATTAAGTGAGTTCCGCTTTAAAGGCGGGGGAAAAGACTGCTGGGGAGTGAATTATATTCCCACTTATGAAACGGGCAATGCTCTTCTGCCGGAACCGGGGAATTTCATCCTGGATGATATCCGGCACTGGAGAGATGTTATAAAAGCCCCTTCCCTGGAAGGAATCGACTGGGAAGCCATGGCTAAAAAACAGCTGGAAGGCTTCTATAAAATGGGAGTGAACCGGGAAGACACAGCTATAGCCTTAAATCTTCACGTAGGTTATTTCCAGAACCTTATGGCCTTTATGGGATTTACAGAAGGACTTTGCGCTATGTGCGAAGAACCGGAAGAAGTGTATGCTCTTTTTGACTATATGTGTGATTTTTACACAGAAGTTACCCGTCAGATCTGGCCTTATATACAGCCGGACGTTCTCACATTGATGGATGACACGGCAGCCTGGAGAGCCCCTTTCATATCCAAGCAGATGTACCATGACCTTGTGCTTCCGTTTCACGACAGACAGGCAAAATTCGGAAGAGACGCAGGGATCCCGATCACCATGCACAACTGCGGAAAGGCAGAGGTCTTTATGGATGATCTGGTGGCTATAGGAGTAAAGGCCTGGGATCCGGCGCAGACCTGCAACGATCTGAAAGGAGTCCAGGAGAAATTCGGCAACGATCTTGTCCTGATGGGATGCTGGGACGCAAGAGACCGCCTTATGGCTCCGGATGTGACAGAGGAAGAAATCCGCCAGTCGGTGAGAGATACTATGGATACCTATGCAAAGGGAGGAGGGTTCTGCTGGTGCGGCGGTTACCTGGGACCGGTGGATGACCAGGAAGTGATCCGTAAAAATGGTATTCTTTTTGACGAAGTCTATAGATACGGAGACGCTTTTTATAAATAAAAGAATAAAGGAAGTGTTAGTGTGAAATTTCTGATTCTGGGAGGATTTCTGGGATCCGGAAAAACCACTCTTTTGATGCAGCTGGCCCGTTATCTTACAAGGGGATCCCAAGAGGAAGGCCCCAGCCAGGTGATGATCCTTGAGAATGAAGTGGGAAATTCCGGAGTAGATGACAAATTTTTGAAAAACAGCGGATATCAGGTGCAGAATCTCTTTGGGGGCTGTACCTGCTGTACGCTGGGAAGTGAACTGATTTCTTCTGTGGAGGATATCAGAAACCAGTATCATCCTGACTGGATGATACTGGAAACCACCGGACTGGCCTATCCGGGCCTGATCCGGGACAATCTGAAAAATTCGATCGGCCAGGATTCCAGGATCTGTTCTGTTGTGGACGCACAGCGCTGGAAAAGGCTGAAAATTCCTATGGGAGAACTTTTCACAGGACAGATCGAATGTGCGGATACCGTCTTGCTCAATAAGACAGATCTGGTAAAGGAAGAAGAACTGGCGGAAATCGAGAAAGATATCCGGAAAATCAATGGAGCGGCGGCGCTGCTGCGGACATCAGGGATCCAGGAGACAAAAGAAGCTGTGTGGAGAGAAGTCCTGGGCTTATCTGCCGGCTGACACAGTTTTTTGACTGCTTTCGGCTGGTACTTAAAATACAGATCACAGTAGGAGGGAAAATATGAGTATAGGAAAATTTATGCAGACTGCTGCAAACAGAGATTATTCAAAGGAATGGCAGGCTCCGGGGAGCTTCCCATGGATCTTTCAGAGACCCAAGGAACCCATTAAGGGGCGTCCGTACAGTGTAAGGGAAAATTATATCCGCTGTGTAAAAGGGGAGCAGCCCTATTGGATGCCTGCGTATATGACGGAAAGCAATATCATCTGGCCTGACGCTATGGAGGAACATCCAGTTCCTGAGGAAGACGGATATGACTGGTGGGGCGTTTACTGGACTATGGTGGAGGACGTCGGAGGTATGATCACCAAGCCGGGAACCAGAACTATTTCTGAATTTTCCAAATGGAAAGAAGAACTGGAATGGCCGGATCTTTCTCTGGTGGATTTTAAAACAGACGGTGAAAAGATCCAGAAAATGCTGGATCCGGACCGTGTACATATCTATGAATGTGTGGAAGGGATTTTTGAGCGGCTCCATGAGCTGATTCCTTTTGATGAGTCTTTGATGGCTTTTTATGAAGAGCCGGAGCTTCTGGAAGAGTTTTTTCAGAAGATGGCAGACTATAAGATCGAGTCCACAGGCAAGATCTTCCAGTACTACGGAAGGGTGGACGGAGTCCTGTATCATGACGACTGGGGAACCCAGAGAGCGGGATTTTTCTCAAATGAGATGTTCCGGAACCAGATCATGCCGGCCACTTCCCGTTTTTTGAAATTCATCAAAGACCAGGGAAAATTTATTGAACTTCATTCCTGCGGCAAAAATGTCCAGTATGTTCCGGAAATGATAGAAATGGGAATCGATATGTGGACCCCTCAGGCAGAGATCAATGACCCGGATGAACTCTATGAGAAATACGGAGACAAAATGACCTTTGCTTTCTTTGTAAATATCCCGCCCCAGGCAGATGAAAAAGAAATCCGTAAGATAGTGAGAGACTTTGTGGATCACTATGGAGCAAAAGGGCGGTGTATGCCTTGCTTTATGACGGATATGAGCAATCCGGCCCAGAGCGAAGCTGCCCATGATGAACTTTATCATTATTCTCTGGAATACTATAACAAGCTGTATCACAGAGACTGAATCTGGCAGACATAGGAGGAAGCAGGATGAATCTGAGAGAAAATGCTATGGGCGAACATCACCGCCACGGGCATGACCATGAACATGAACATCACCATAAGGAGATACATGTGGTAAAGGGCCGGGAAAAATTTTCAATGGAAAGTCATTCTCATGATGGAGCTTCTGTAGTCAGCGGGGAATGTACACTGTCTGCAGAGAATCCGGAAATTGTCCGGACAATGCTGGCAGAACAAATGCAGCGGCTGGGAGACTGGGTCAATGAGAAAGAAGGATATATCGGACATATAAAAGCCGGTTTTTCTACGGAACATACAGAGTCCTTTTCCATTACTGAGCGAAAAGTCCAGTGCCACAGTCCGGAAAACACCCTGATCCATATCCATCTGGCCGCTATTGTATTTATGATCCCTCTGGATGAACTGAAGGAGCAGGTGAAAAATATTTTCCTGACGCTTACAGCCGATGCAGATGGACAGAAGGAATGATTGTCCCGGGTGGGATTTTATGCTAAACTGGTAGCAGATTTTATAAAGAAGATAAGGAGTAGGATATGCCAGTTTTTGATTTTAACAACTCACCACAGGACTCTAAGGTCCCTGAATGTACCTATAAAGTATTTTACACCAACTGTCCGGAAAGTTCTCCGGAACATCCCATTCTGATCCTGGACAATAAGGCGGGAAAGCTTGTCCATCATTCCAACGGGATCTTTACCAATCCTATCCGGCGGACAGCCTTTGAGTTTAAAGGGGAGGAAGGCACAGTCAGCGAGGATATCCTGGAGATCGACGCCCGGTTTGTCAGCCTTCTGAAATGGCTGGGAGAAAATCATATTAATGTACGGCTTTCCGGAGCGGTAAAAGAAGGTAAGTATGCAGTATACAAGATCCGTGAGATCGCCTTTGGCGGAGGAGCAAAGCTTTCCGCAGAGGACGGCTTCCTTCAGTTTATGATCGAGCGGCTGCTGTCCAGCGACGCCCCCTCCCAGGAAGTCCCCGATGAAGATGAGGAAGAAACAGGGGACAGCATGAAGCTGACCAGTATCCAGAGTATTACGGACTTTATCACCTGTGCAGGAAGGACCCTGCCGGACAATATCCGTCTCTGGGCCAGAAGGAATCTGGCGGTTGCCAAGTCCAATGAAGTATCGCCCGAGGAGCGGCGCCACGCTCAGAGAGCTCTTTCCATTATGATGAACATCCAGTGGAAAGGCAATTATTTCGAGGCTATTGATCCGGACGAGGCAAGGAGGATCCTGGATGAAGAGCTTTACGGCATGGAATCTGTGAAACAGAGGATCATTGAGACTATCATCCAGATCAACCGTACCCACACCCTGCCTGCCTACGGCCTTCTGCTCATAGGTCCCGCAGGAACAGGAAAGTCTCAGATCGCCTATGCAGTGGCCCGTATCCTGAAGCTGCCATGGACTACTCTGGATATGAGTTCCATTAACGATCCGGAACAGCTTACCGGAAGTTCCAGGATCTATGCCAACGCAAAGCCGGGGATCATCATGGAAGCCTTTTCCATGGCAGGAGAGTCCAACCTGGTCTTTATCATCAATGAGCTGGACAAGGCGGCCTCAGGAAAAGGAAACGGCAATCCGGCGGATGTGCTTTTGACCCTTCTGGATAATCTGGGCTTTACGGACAACTACATGGAATGTATGATCCCTACATCGGGGGTTTATCCTATTGCCACAGCTAACGATAAGGATCAGATCAGCGCTCCTCTGATGTCCAGGTTTGCAGTGATCGAGATCCCGGATTATACGGCAGAGGAGAAAAAGGTGATCTTCTCAAAATATGCCCTTCCAAAGGTGCTGAAGCGGATCGGCATGGAGGAGAAGGAGTGTACCCTGACCCCGGAGGGACTGGAGGCAGTGATCGAGCTGCATAAGAACACCAGCGGCATCCGTGACCTGGAACAGGCGGCGGAGCATATTGCGGCGAACGCCTTGTATCAGATCGAAGTGGATCATGTGAAAGCGGTGACCTTTGACGGAGAGATGGTGAGGAAGCTTCTGGGATAGAAGTCTCCTGAAAGTACGGTTACAAGCAGATTTTTGCGATGTAACCGTATTTTTTTTACAGTTCTAAGGTAGAGAATAAAGAAGCCCGGACTTGACTTGGAAATTTATACGTGCAATATTAAATGAAAAGAAACTTATATTTCAGTTAAGGAAGTATTCTCCGCTGCAGTGAGGAAAACAGGAAAGGGGAGGAGAAAGCGGATGAAAGCCATTTATCATCTCTGCGGAAAGATCAGTCTGCTCTGCTATATATTCATATTGTACCAGTTATGGCATTTGTGCCAGTTCGGGGGGATCAGAATGCACCTGGCGGTGCTTGTGCCGGTGGGAGCTGTGTTTCTGGTCAGTTTTGTTTTATGGCTGATCTCCAGAAAATACATAGGAAAAGGGAAGAAGCGAAGCTCCATGCAGACGAAATTTCTGTGGGCGGAAGGGCTTGTGGCATCTATTGCTACGGCTTATCTGATCGGCCGGATCATCTACGCCGGGATTCCCTATAATGGCGTCCTGTCCTGGAAACTGGATCAATGGAGAAACCAGAAAGAAGTGGTTCTGGAACATGATAATTTCTTTGCGGACGGTGTGGAAGGAGTTCTTGAGGATCTGGATGGGGCTCTGGATCTGCCGGAGGACCTTTATATTGTCAATCAATATCAGATGACCTTTGATGAGAATGGAAAGATCAAATCTATTTATACATTCTTATATGGACAGGATAAGAATGGAAGGACCAGGACCTTTCTCATCGACTATGATGAGAGCAGAGGCCGGGATATGACGGTCAGGATCAATGGAAATGCAGATACGGATTTTGATGAAGATAAACGTCTGGACCCTATGCTGACGATCCTTGAAAATGCTTCCTGTGAAGAGACGGTAAATGCCTGGGCTCAGGATGGTATGGGAGATGAATTCGAGATCCTGTATATGGGAAAGCGGTCTTTTGATTCTCTGGACGGGCTGGAATATCTCCCTGGAGATGTGGATGGAGACGGTATAACTTTTGATGACAAGGCTATGAAACAGATGCAGGCAGGCGGGGAGATCCAGGGATTTGAGGTGTCTCTCCATATCCCGGCTGCGGAGTATGTCACCCCTGTCCGGTATATTATGGAACCGGTATATATAAGCCGGGGAACTTTGAATCAGGAGCAGGAACAGCAGCAGACAGAGACTGCCAAAGAGGCGGAGACCTGGAGTGTGGATAATACAGACGGAACCATGTATTTCTTTTTGAATGATGATCTGGGCTGGCGGCTGGTGGTGGCGGACGCTGCGGCAGGCAGCAGATTTTACCAGATGGAAAAGACGGAAAACGGCGGGACGTCCTGGGAAATGGTCAATAAAGATCCTTTTGGAGGACAGATCGGGGTGACAGAAGGGCTTGTATTTTTTGATGAAAACTTCGGTTTTGCAGGCCTTACAGGAGCTTCTCAGTCCTATTCCAGCCTGTATATGACCAGAGACGGGGGAGAGACTTTTACTCAGGTACAGCTTCCAATGGATTCTGTTTCCCAGATTCCGGAGAGCGGAAAAGAATATGGGCTGACTGTAGATGACTACGACTATATATGTATGCCTGAGGAACAGGACGGAACGCTTACAGTCCTGGTGACAACAGGAGCAGGAGAACAGGATGGGATCCTGTTTCAGTCATCGGACAGGGGAGAAACCTGGAATTGACAAGCGCCAAGGGGTGTGCTAGACTACTGCTGATTGAGATATCTGTTCCTCGGAGGGCAGGCCGTTCAGAAGAAATGGCAGGCCGGATAAGAGATAAGCTGAGATGCTTATTCCTTATCCGGCTTTTTTTATGGTATTTCAGAAAAGATTGGAGGAAAAGAAAAATGGATTTTTTGAATGGGAAAATTAAAACTTTGTATTTTAAGTACTTGTCTGCTGCGTTTGGAAGCGCGCTGATCACTTCGATCTATTCTATAGTGGATATGGCTATGGTGGGCCAGTACCACGGGCCGGAAGGCTCGGCGGCTCTGGCAGTAGTGGCTCCGGTGTGGAATATTATTTATAGCCTGGGGCTTTTGATGGGAATCGGAGGATCTGTCCTTTTCAGCACCATCAGAGGAAAGGCTGAGGGCAATATCCGGAGGTCGAATCAATATTTTACGGCTTCGGTGATCGGCTCTGTTGTTCTGGCAGGGATCATCTGGCTGCTGATCATCTTTTTTGATGAGCAGCTCCTGGTTTCCTTTGGGGCTCAGGATAATACACTGATTCTGGCAAGGGAGTATGTTGCTCCTGTTAAATTTGCCATTCCTTTTTTTCTGTTTAATCAAATACTGGCGGCTTATCTGAGAAACGACAGGAATCCGGCTCTGGCGACAGGAGCGGTTCTGGCCGGGGGTATTTTTAATATTTTCGGAGACTATTTCTTTGTATTTACCTGCGACATGGGGGCCTATGGAGCAGGGCTGGCTACGGCTATAGGTCCGGGTATCAGTTTTGCGGCTATGTTGTCTCATTTCTTTATGAAGAAAAATACCCTCCGGCTGGTGAGAACGGAAGGTCTTTTAACAAAGTTAAAAGAGATTATGGTCACCGGATTCTCCACCTTCTTTATAGATGTGGCCATGGGGATCCTGACTATTTTATTCAACCGGCAGATCATGCTCTATCTGGGGACAAATGCCCTGGCAGTTTATGGAGTTATCGTGAATATCAGCACCTTTGTCCAGTGCTGTGCTTACAGTGTAGGACAGGCATCCCAGCCGATCATCTCCACAAATTTCGGAGCGGGATATGGAGACCGGATCCGCAATACTCTGAAGTATGCCCTGGGAACTGTTGCTTTTTTCAGCATCCTTTGGACAGCTTTAAGTATGCTGATTCCCAATGTGTTTATCAGGCTGTTTATGTCGCCTACCAAAGATGTTCTGGAAATTGCTCCTTCTATTATCCGATGCTACGGAAGTTCTTTTCTGCTTCTTCCGCTGAATGTATTTTCTACCTATTATTTCCAGGCGCTGATGAAGCCAAAGACGGCATTCATTGCTTCTGTGTCCAGAGGATTAGTGATCAGCGGCGTTCTGATCTGCCTTCTTCCGGCAGTATTTGGCGGAAACATGATCTGGCTTGCAATGCCGGCTGCAGAACTGGCGGTAGCGGTTTTTGTGATCCGTGAAATGGTAAAGACTACAAAACAACTGCGTGCCTCAAATTAAATTTCCGGGATACCGAAAGTCAGTTTTTTTGACATTTTCTTCATATTGTCAAGACAGATTTTGAAAATTGCAAGTAGTATGTTTGGTCAGGTTCTGGTATAACAAAAATCGGATAAGACTGATATTTTGCGAAGGAGGAATTTGACATGGACGTATCAACAACAATAAAGAAATTTGGACTGGAGCAGGCCTTTAATTATCTATATAAAGATCCTGATAAAAATCTTATTAAGATTATGGACTGGGCAGATAAATTTGCAGGAGATCAGCTTGTTCCCCAGCGGAAGGCCATACGGGAGTCTATATGTATATCTATACAGGGGGAGAGCCCATGGTCCGGAAAAAAGATCTGATCCGGCTGTGCGAGAAGCATAACGATTGTATATTTCTGTGTTTTACCAACGGAACCCTGATCGACGAGGGTTTTGCCGACGACATGCTGCGGGTGGGCAACTTTATCCCTGCAATTTCCCTGGAAGGCTTTGAAAAGGCCACAGATCAGCGCAGGGGCAAAGGCGTATATGAGAAGGCTACAAAAACCATGAAATTGCTGAAAGAGAAAAAGCTGCTCTACGGCATTTCCGCCTGCTATACCAGCGCCAACTTTGAATCTATCACATAAGAAGAATTCTATGACAGCCTGATCGATATGGGCGCTTACTTTATCTGGTATTTCCACTATATGCCGGTTGGAAATGACGCGTCACCGGAATTGATGCCGAATCCTGAGCAGAGAACAGAAACCTGCCGCCGCATCCGCCATTACCGTGCAACCAAGCCCCTCTTTGCCATTTTTTGTTCATTATTCAGATTCCAATATCCGGGAAAAGACTCTGCTTGAGGCACTGCAGTCTCCGATCATGATGGCGTATCATGACGGACAGCCGTTTAATGACAACATGTTCAGACCATATTAAGGAACAACCTTTAATACAAAAACAGCCTTCCAAATCGGAGGGCTGTTTTTGTATCTATGCCCG
>ERZ1643249.166-NODE-166-length-85987-cov-16.812247_pt1 | contig 85987 bp, 68 predicted proteins | sample MGYA00579263_ERZ1643249 | MGnify/ENA primary metagenome ERZ1643249 (study PRJEB29033, sample SAMEA4952264) | chicken gut metagenome | biome: Broiler Chicken; feature: Gastrointestinal Tract; material: Caecum | place: Ireland | collected 2018 | study: Broiler...
AGTTGAGCGCCGCAGGGAGCATTACCTTAAACTCATCAAATCCGCCGCACCCCAATAGCACGGCGAGCACGGAAAGATATCCCGTTTTTTCGTCGAGGTCGCCGAAGTTCTGCACCTCATCGTAAGCGAAGTTATAGAAGAATTCATAAAATTCGGGGTCGGTCTCCTTTAACGGGCTGTATGCCCAGAAGGCCTTTTTAATATAGTTTTTTGCATTGTCTGTCAAAGCCATAAGTTTACCTCCATCAATCAAATGAATTGTAATACTTAAACTTAACTTTATGTCAACAAAAATTTTAAATAATTTTTAAGCGTGGCGCGGCGGCAAATTGTGCCGCCGCGCCACGCTTAACTCAAACAAGTTTATCTAAAATTTTCATAAGAGCATATTTGCCGTGCTCGTAGGTAAGCCCGCCCTGAAAGTATGCAATATATGGCGGCTTAACGGGGCCGTCGGCCGAGAGCTCTATCGATGCGCCCGAAACGAAGGTGCCTGCCGCCATTATTATCTTGTCGTCATAGCCCGGCATATCCCACGGTTCACAGGTAACATACCCGTCGACGGGCGAGGCGTACTGCACTTCGCGGATAAAGTTAACCATCTTGTCTGCGTCGCCGAACTCGATTGCGCGGGTAATGTCGTGCGGGAGCTCGTCCGTGGGCGGATAATTTTTATAACCCAGTCCCGCCATAGCCTCGCCTATGAGCAGACTGCATTTGAGCGCCTGCGCGACGGTGTGCGGCGCCATAAAAAAGCCCTGGTAGTAATACTGATACCCGAGCGCATGCGAGCCGACTTCCGTTCCGATAGACGGTGCGGTGAGGCGCTTGCCTATCATATCGATATACTCCGCCTTTCCGCAGATATATCCGCCGGTCTGCGCAAGCCCGCCGCCGGGGTTTTTTATAAGTGAGCCCACAATGAGATCAGCACCTACTTCGGTCGGCTCTTTTGTCTCCACAAATTCGCCGTAGCAGTTATCGACGAAGATGCAACCGGTAAAGCCATTTTCGCGAACAAAGGCACAGACTTCGGCGATCTCGTCTATCGAAAACGCGTCGCGCAGTTCATACCCGCGCGAACGTTGGATATAAACGACTTTTGCCTCTGCAAGACCCATCTTTATCGCAGGGTAGTCAAACTTATCGCCCACAAGGTCGCAACAGCGGAACTTTATGCCAAAGTCCTTCAAAGAGCCGTTGCCGTCGCCATAGATGACGCCGCGGATAGTATCATACGGCATGCCGCTGACACAAAAGAGAATGTCGCCGGGACGCAGAAGCCCGAACAGGGCCACCGTGAGCGCGTGCGTGCCCGAAAGAATGTGCGGCGAAACTATGCCATCCTCCGCGCCGAAGGCTTGCGCAAACACCTTGCCGAGGCAGTCCCTGCCCTCGTCGCCGTAGCCATAACCCGTGGTTCCAGCAAAGTGGCGCGCAGCTATCCTGTTCTGAGCAAACGCCTCACACACCTTTGACTGATTAAAGAGGGCTATCCTGTCGATCTCTCTGAATTTGTCTGCGAGCTTATCCTCGCACTCCTGTATATATTTTTCCTTATCGAAATTTTCCGTCATGAAAATTATACCTTATTTAAAAGTTTTATCACATTTTCCGCTGTGGCCTGCTCGGGAGAAAGATTGATGAGTCCGGGCAATTTTTTAAAAAAAGTTATCTGCCGTTTTGCATATCTGCGCGTGTTTTGCTTTATTATGTCACGCATAGTACTTCGCAAATCGCCGTTTTTTAAGCCTTCGACCACTTCTTTATACCCTATAGCCTGCATGCAGCGGCAACTTTCGTCTATACCGCGCGCGAGCAGACCCTCCACTTCCTCAACAAGCCCCGCCTCGAACATCATATCGACGCGTTTATCTATTCTGTCATACAATTCCTCACGCGGGTAGTTTATGGCGATGGCAATATAGTCGTATCTCGGCGTCATACAGTCGTTTATTTCAGACTTCTTTCTGCCGCCGACCTCGTATATTTCGAGGGCACGAATTACACGCTTCAAATCGTTTGAATGAAGTTTGGCCGCACTATCAGGATCGACAGATTTGAGCATAGCATATACATACTCCCTCCCACGCTCTTTTGCAAGCTCTTCATACTTATGCCGCACGGCGCCGTCTGCAGCAACCCCGCCATAACTGAGGTCAAATAACAGCGAATTGATATAAAAACCGGTACCTCCGCAAATTACGGGCGTTTTACCATCATTGAGCAATTTTTCAACTATCGGCAGAGCGGAGTTTTTATAGTCGGACACGCTGTATTCACAGGTCGGCTCGGCCACGTCAATCATGTAATGCTGAATGCCCAGCTTCTCTTCATCCGAAGGCTTCGCAGTACCTATATTCAGTCCCTTATAGACAAGCTGAGAATCGGCCGATACAACGGCGCTTTCAAGCAATTTTGCACATTCAGCGGCAAGAGCCGTCTTTCCCGTCGCCGTAGCGCCGCATATAACAAGTACCCTGCCCACAGCTACACTATCCTTTTGAACATCTTTTCAATCTGATATTTTGTGAGCTTTACTGCGACCGGCCTGCCGTGAGGACATTTTAAACCCATATCGCCGTGCATCTGTGAAAGAAGCTCGTCAGCCTCCTGTCTGGAAAGCTGCATACCTCCCTTAACCGCATGTTTGCATGCCGACATTGCTATTTTGTCCTTTAAAACATCAGCCATCTTTATCGACTTCAACCCCGAAATATCTGAAAGCAACTCACTGAAGAACGAGGTAAAGTCAAGATCTTTTAGGTCGGCAGGCACCTCGCACACTCGGTAAGAATTGATACCGAACGGTTCTACATCAAAGCCCATTTCACGTATCACGGAAAGATTCTCTTCAAAGAATACATTCTCTTCAGGAGTAAGACTCAGAATATATGGCACGAGCATCCCCTGACGGACAATAGCGCGTTCCTCTACCTGCTTTCTATATCTGTCGTATATAAGCCTTTCATGCGCGGCATGCTGATCAATTATATAAACTTCATCTTCTTTTTCATACAGAAGATATGTATTGAACAAATTACCTTTGTAGGTTATCTGACTGCACACAATCTTATCCTGTTTAGCCGAACCGGAAAAACTGCCGGGCTCCCTGGAATCTGAAATGCCGCGGCCGGGACTGCTCACTTTGAAAACATTCTTTTCATCAAGACCGGCGTAATAGGCATATACGGGATAGGTCTTTTCCCTGTCTTCAAACTTCGGTTCCTCATAATTTTCATATGCAGACAAATCTTCCCGCAAGCTCTTCTCGTCTGCAAACTTTTTAGCCGAAGAACCGCCGCCGAATGAGGGAAAACTGCCTGTAACCTCAATTTCATGCACTGATTTTTCAACCGCTTCTACAGGTTTAAACGCTCTTTCGCTGCTCTCGAATATCCCGCTTTCGCCGGTTTTATCAGCCTCCTTTACTTCGGCAGTACAAATGCTCTCCGCCGACATCTGTTCGGCGGACATCGACGATTTTACTTCAGCAATGCGGGAATAGTCCACAACAAAATCAGCGGCGCGCGCCGTGCCGTCTAAAATACCAGAAATTACCGAATATACCGCACCGTAAACTGCCCTGCCGTCGGCAAAACGGACGTCAGCCTTGTTGGGATGCACGTTTACATCCACAAAGTCTGCAGGAACGTCGATAAAGAGCACATAGAACGGATACTGCCTCTTCATGAGATAGGCCGCATAAGCATTTGAAATTGCCGAAGAGACAATATTGTTTACAATATATCTGCCGTTTAAAAACAGGCTCTGATAACTCTTGTTGGGTTTTAAAAAGTTCTGATTGCCGATGAATCCGTAAATTTTTATGCCGTTTTTCTCGGCGTTTATCTTATAACAATTAGGAATGGTCTTCGCACCGTAAACCTGCGCGACAGCTTCGTCAAGCCCGTTGCCAAACGACTGGAGTTTGAGCTTGCCGTCGGCAAAGTACCTGAATGACACGTCGGGATTACCGAGAATAAAGCGCGACATAAAGTTTTGAATATCGCTCTCCTCCGCCTTATCCGACTTTAAAAATTTTGCACGCGCGGGCGTATTATAAAAGAGGTTGTGTACGCAGACCTCAGTTCCGCTATCGAGCGCGGCAGGCTCCTCCTTGCCTATATATCCGCCGTCGCACACCACCCTGCATGCCTGATTTCCTTCAGTAACAGAGGTTATCTCAGTGCGTGAAATAGAAGAAATACTGGCGAGCGCCTCGCCTCTGAAACCCAAAGTTGCAATAGAGTCGAGGTCTTCCACTTTTGCTACCTTGCTCGTGGCGTGCGGGATGAAGGCCTTACGCATATCGTCGCGCTCTATACCGCTTCCGTTGTCGCTCACCTTGATGAGCTGTTTGCCCGCCTTTTCGATATAGACGGAAATCTCGGTGGCACCCGCGTCGAGCGAATTTTCAACGAGCTCCTTCACTGCGGAATACGGCCTGTCGACAACTTCTCCCGCGGCTATTCTGTTGTATATATCCTTTGTGAGAATATTTATCTTTCCCATTTTATTTCCTTAAATCATATGCCTGAGCAGTGCTTAGGACAATTCGCGCCGCACACGCTCAGCCATGCGGCCAGATTAAATTATTTTACCTTTTCAACAAGGTCTGAAAGGAGCATGAACGCCTGCATGGGCGAGAGATTATTAAGATCGGTCTCTTTGAGTATTTTTTCAACTTCCGAACATTCCCGCTCTTCGCTGCTGTCTTCCGCCTGCCTTATGACCGCACCCTCGCCGCGCTCAACAGCCTTCAATATCTGCTTAGCCCTGTCGGTGACCTCCTGCGGAACGCCGGCGAGAGCCGCCACCTCTATGCCGAAGCTGCGGTTGGCGCCGCCGCGCATAATCTTGCGCAGGAACACCACGCTGCCGTTTATTTCCTTTGCAGCTATCTTATAGTTCTTCACGCCGTGCATCCTGCTCTCAAGCTCGGTAAGCTCATGATAGTGAGTGGCGAACATTGTTTTTGCGCCTATCTTATTGGTTATCTGTTCTATCACCGCCCAGGCAATGGAGAGACCGTCATATGTGCTCGTTCCTCTGCCCACCTCGTCCAGAATCAGAAGACTGTTCTTTGTAGCGTTTTGCAAAATGGAGGCGACCTCAATCATCTCCACCATGAAAGTACTTTGATCCAGAATAAGATTGTCGCTCGCGCCAACGCGGGTGAATATCCTGTCGGTTATAGGCACCTCGGCCGACTTTGCCGGCACAAAGCACCCTATGTGCGCCATTATTGTGATAAGCGCCGTCTGGCGCATGTACGTGCTCTTTCCCGCCATGTTGGGACCGGTGATTATCATGGTGCGGTTTTCGTCCTCATCCAAAAGCACGTCGTTGGGAACAAATTTCTCCTTTGAGATGACCTCCACTACCGGATGCCGGCCCTCCTTTATGACAAGCGGACTGTCGCTTGGCGTGATGACGGGACGGATATAGCGGTTGCTCTTTGCCACCTGGGCGAAACTTATCAGCACATCCAAAAAAGCTATCGCCGAAGAGAGCTTTTTAAGATTATTGATATTCTCGGCCAACCTCTCCTTTATCTTCGCATACAGTTCGGCTTCAAGTTTTAAGGCCGTTTCTTCGCTGGTTAAGATCTTTTCCTCTATCTCTTTGAGTTCATCGGTGGTGTACCTCTCGGCGTTAGCCAGAGTCTGCCTGCGCTGATAATGAAGAGGCACCTTATCTTTGAACGATTTTGAAACTTCTATATAATAGCCGAACACGCGGTTGAAACCCACTCTCAGCGTGCGTATGCCCGTCGCGTCGCGCTCGCGCGATTCGATGCGCAGCATTATATCCTTGCCGTGGTCCTTTATATCCCTCAGCTCATCCAGGCGGGAATTGAAGCCCGCCTTTATATACCCGCCGTCTTTTAAAACGGTTGGCGTATTTTCAGAAACTATCGCCCTGTCAATGAGGTCGGCAACGTCGCCCAGATCTATCAGACCATCTGCGATATCTATCACCGCTTTCGACGAAAAGCCGGAGAGCTGGAACTTTAAGTTGGGCACCACCTCGAGCGAGCGTGCGAGCGCCAGGCAGTCGCGCGGCATGATATTGTCGTTGGAGATCTTACCGGAGAGGCGCTCTATGTCCCTCACCTCTGAAAGAAGATCGGCGACCGAAAGCATCACGACGGGAGCGTTGAAAAATTCCTCAACGCCGCTCAATCTGTAGTTTATCGCTTCGATATCCACGAGCGGCGACAGAAGATAACTCTGCAAAAGGCGCGAACCCATGCCCGTCTTTGTCTTGTCGAGCAGCCATAAAAGCGAACCGTATTTCTTTCCTTCGGAAAGCGTCTTTACCAGTTCGAGATTTCTTATAGCGGTATTGTCGAGCTTCAGATAACTGTCTGAAGAGAGATAGCGTATACCATCAATATTTTTAAGGGCATGCTTCTGCGTATCCTTAAGATACTCAAGGAGAGCGCCCGCCGCGCATATCGCACCGTCGTGCCCGCAGACAGAAAAGGCCGAGAGCGACTTTGCATTAAACTGCTCGCACAGCGCCCTTTCGGCCGAGGCGCGCCCGTAGGCCCACTCGGGATAGGACGAAAATTTAGGCAATACCCCGCGCGAAACCTCTGCAAGGTCGCGCGATCCGAGCAGGAACTTATCGTTGCATATCACCTCTTTTACGCCGAGTTTTACCATCATGGCGACGGCCTGCGAGCACTCGCCGTCAGCCTCAAATTCTTCGGCGCAGAACTCGCCCGTAGTAATATCCGCCCAGGAAATTGCCGAAAAAGAACCGTCTAAATATGCGCTGCAGATAAAACTCGGCGTGCGCTCGTCGAGATGATTTTCGTCAGTCATAGTACCGGGCGTAACCACTCTTATCACGTCGCGTGCAACGATATCGCCCGATTTAGAAGAGGGATCCTCGAGCTGTTCGCAGATTGCGACCTTTTCACCCAGCTCTATAAGGCGGGCTATATAGTCATCCGCCGCATGATAGGGCACGCCGCACATGGGCGCACGCTTGTCCAGCCCGCAGTCGCGCCCCGTAAGCGTGATCCCCAGAAGTTTTGAGACCCTTTCGGCATCATCGAAAAACATCTCGTAAAAGTCGCCGAGCCTGTAAAAAAGAACACAGTCTTTATACTTTTCCTTTACGGAAAGGTAATGTTTCATCATAGGTGAAAGTGCCATAATGCCTACCTTATTTTAACCTGAATGCCGCCCGCACAGACAAAAACGTACGCAGCAGGCAAAATTCGATGCCGCATAAAAATATGCGGACTCATACAGCCTGGTTGCACCGCGCGGCGCGGTTATACAAGCTCTCCCATAAGCGATACGCCGTTGGCCTCTTTTACGGCCAGCGTCACAAATTCGCCTATCAAGTTTTTATTGCACGCAAAATAACCCATTCTGCCGTACTCGTCCCGCCCCAAAAAGAGGCCGCGCTTTTCGTCATACCCCTCGCAGAGAATCTCGCAGGTGCGGCCGACGTATTTTGCGCTCTGTTCGCGCGTGAGAGAATTTACCAGCGCGACGAGCTCCATTATCCTCTCCTTTGATACCTCCTCTGGGATCTGTCCGGGCATCTTTGCCGCCACAGTGCCTTCTCTCCTTGAATATACAAACGTGAACGCCGATGAAAAACCGACTTCCCTTACAAGGTTGAGCGTGGCTCTGAAATCTTCGTCCGTCTCACCGGGGAAGCCTACAATGAGATCTGTGGTCACGGCGCAGTCGGGAATATATTTTTTTAGTATATCTATCTTTCTGAGATAGTCGGCGGCAGTGTATTTTCTGTTCATCGCCGAAAGGATCCTGTCTGACCCGCTCTGCACAGGCAGGTGCAGAGAGCGGCAGATCTTTTTATCCGACGCCATGGCCCTTGCAAGCTCTTCAGAAAAATCCTTGGGGTGGCTGGTCATAAAGCGCAGGCGGAATTTGCCGTCGATCTCCGCAATGCGCTCGAGCAGCGTGGGGAAGCGGATATCGTCCGTTCCGTTCGCATAAGAGTTTACATTCTGGCCCAAAAGGGTAAGTTCTTTATACCCGTCCGCAATTAAAGAGCGCGCCTCTGCGATCACATTCTCCGAACGGCGGCTGCGCTCCCTGCCGCGCACATAGGGCACTATGCAGTAGCTGCAGAAGTTGTTGCAGCCGTACATTATGTTTATCCAGGCGTTGGGGTAGCTCGTGCGTAAGGGCTTCTCGCCCTCGACAACCTCGCCCTCGGAGCCATATATCTCTATGACCGACTTTTTGCCGCCCAGCTTCTCCTCCACATATGCCTTTAACCTGTTTAAATTGTGCGTGCCGAATATTATATCGACATAGGGGAATTTTTTGTGCAGGATATCGGCCTTACCTATCTGCTGCGGCATGCACCCGCCGACGGCGATTATCATATCGCGCTTTTTTGCCTTGAGCTTTTTGAGCATGCCAATGTTGCCGTAGGCATGATTTTCGGCGTTCTCCCTTATGCAGCAGGTATTGAACACGACTATGTCGGCCTCATCCATACTGTCGCACGGGGAATAGCCGAGCTCCGTGAGCATGCCGGCTATCTTTTCCGAATCGTGCACGTTCATCTGGCAGCCATATGTGACTATATGGTATCTCTTATCCATAAAACTCCTGTATATCGTATATCCGTAAACTTGAACTGTATATTTAATTATATAATTTTAGGAAGATTTTTTCAATCGAATTTGCAACAAAATCTTTATTTTATAAATACTATTTTAGATGAGAAAATTAACTAAAGCCATACTTATACTAATTGTACTCATAGCGGTGGCGATCGCAGCGGGATTTGCCGTATTTGCCTTCGTGACGAGGGACGCGCACCTGGACGAGAGCAAGCTCACTGACTACGGAAAATATATAACAGTGTGCGACTCGGACGGACACGAAATGACGAGCGCCTCGCTCGCGGCAAGAAGAAAGAGCGTAAAACTTACCGACCTGAAACCGGACACGGTGAACGCCTTCATCGCCTCGGAGGACAGGAGTTTTTACAGGCATCACGGACTGAATTACGGAAGAATGATAAAGGCGCTCGCCACAAACATTATGTCACGCTCGTTCAGGCAGGGGGCCTCCACCATAAGCCAGCAGCTGATAAAGAATACGCACCTCACGGGTGACAAGACGATAAAGCGGAAGCTCAGCGAGATAAAGCTGACGAAAAAACTTGAACGCAGATACTCCAAAGATGAAATTTTGGAGATGTATTTGAACACCATATACTTCGGGCACAACTGTTACGGTCTGGAGAGTGCGGCCGAATTCTACTTCGGCACGACTGCCGACAGTCTTACTTTGGAGCAGAGCGCAACTGTTGCCGGGCTTCTGACCTCACCAAACAACTATTCACCCTTCAAAAACCCCGAAAAATGCCTCGAAAAGCGAAACATCGTTTTAAAATGCATGAAGGAATGCGGCCATATTGACGATATTCAATACTCCAAGGCGACGGAAAGTCCCCTTTCGGCAATACAGACTGCAGCCGCAGACGGACTGTCGTGCTATCTTTCGTGCGTGTTCGATGAGCTGGACGGGCTTGAATTTGATTCTTACAACCTAAAGAACGTGCGAATAATCACATACGCCGACGAGGAGTTACAAAGATACGCCGACGGACTTGAAACAGAGTACGATGCGGCAATAATAATAACCGACAAATCGGGCGGAGTGCGCGCATACCGCTCTGACATCAACAACGCGAAGAGACAGCCCGGTTCCACGATAAAGCCGCTGTTAGTGTACGGACCTGCGATAGAGGAGAAACTAATCTGTCCCGCAACAAAGATACTCGACGAAAAAATAGACTACGGCGGATATTCGCCTGAAAATTTCGACAAAAAATACCACGGCTACATCACCGTCACCGAGAGCCTGATAAAGAGCTACAACATACCCGCGGTAAAGACGCTCAACGCGCTGACAATAAAAAAAGCCGCAGAATATGCGGACAGACTCGGGATAAAACTGGAACAAGACGAAAAAAATCTTTCACTCGCGCTCGGCGGAATGAAGTACGGAATGACGCTCCCGGAAGTATGCGAAAAATACAGAACATTTATGGGTGGAGGCGCCTATACCCGCACAAAATTCATAAAAGAGATAAAACTGAAAAACGGCAAAACAATATACAGAGCAAACGACAAAAGCGCAAAAGTGTTTTCAGAAGGTACAGCGTCACTCATCAACGACATGCTGTGCCAGACGGCGGAAGCGGGTACAGGCAAAAAATTGGGTTCATTCAGCTTTGAAGTCGCCGTAAAGACAGGCACATGCGGGAACGACAGGGGAAACACCGACGGCTATTGCATAGCTTACACCTCTGCAGATATTGTGGGAGTATGGCTGGGAAGCAAGGATAACGCGCCCACAAACGTCACGGGCGGAGGTGACTGCTGCCGTACCGCCGGGGACATTTTAAGAAAGCTATACGAACGTTCCGCGCCCGCTTCGCTCGAAAAAAAAGCGGGGACGGCGACTATATCCATCGACCGCGGAGAGTATACCACAAACAATAAAATCGTTCTGGCAGATGACTGTGCGCCGAAACTTGCTACCTGCACGATAAAAGTATTAAGCGGAGCCGTCCCAAAGGAAAAATCTCACAAATTCAGCGCACCGAGCATAATACCCCCCAAGATATCAGTAGAAAATGGCTCCGTTTGCATAGTACTATGCCATACAGACTACTATGCATATCGCATAAAAAGACAGGGCAAAGACGAAGCATCTATAATTTATGACGGGCCATGGACAAACAAGATAACCGACATGATAGAAAACGGCACATACACCTACAGCGTGACTCCCTACTACTTTGACGGCTGCACAGAACATACAGGAAAGACGATCGAACTGCCGCCTGTCTGCGTGACGGCTTACGACAGGCCGCCCCAGGAGGATATGCCGGATATCACACAAAAAGACTGGATCTATGAATAAATATAAAATGCGGCGGAGACAACAATTTGTTGCACTCCGCCGTTTGTAAACAGATTTATCAGTTTCGCGTGAAACAATTAGCTTGTATATGAATAATATTTACAACTATTTTTGAATGCACCCTGCACTTAAACCGGAATTTTGTGTGAAACATTCAAAATATACCATGCAAGTCAGTACTCCTCCACCTCAAGCGTTGCGAAGGCGTTATCCAACAATGTCCGGACGTCGAGTTTGGCCTCTTCGGCAAGTACGTCCTCAATCTTCGGCTTGATAATCGGGTAGTCGGGCAAAAACACAGTACAACAATCCTCGTATGGACGGATAGAAACATCGTAGGCGTCCATGCTGCGGCTGCGCTCTATTATCTCGTTCTTGTCGAACCCGCACAGCGGACGCAATACAGGCATACTCTCCACCACGCTGTTGGAAGAGGTCATCCCCTCTATCGTCTGGCTTGCCACCTGACCCAGACTTTCACCGGTTATAATGCACTGGTCGCCGTCCTTTTTGGCAAGGCGCTCGGCAAGGCGCATCATAAAGCGGCGCAAAAGCGTGACCATATACGCCCCGTTGCAGTTTTTGTGTATCTCCTCCTGGATTTCCTTTACGGATATTATCGAAAGTTTTATGCCGCAGTTGTATTCCGAGAGAATTTTTGCAAGGTCGATGACCTTCTGCCGCGCCTGCATATTTGTGTACGGGTAACTGTGGAAGTGCAGGCAGTCGATCTTCATGCCGCGTTTTGCTATCATATGCCCCGCCACGGGACTGTCGATACCGCCGGAGAGGAGCAAAAGCCCGCGCCCCGCGGTACCCACGGGCATTCCGTCGGCACACTTTATAAATTTATTGAATACAAGCGCCGTTCCGTCTTCGCGCACGTCGATATTTATAACAAAGTCGGGCTCGTGCACGTCCACCCTTAAATTTTTGTTACTGTCGAGCAGTCTCCCGCCTATCTGCGCGCTTATTTCGGGCGATTTAAGATAGAACGTCTTGTCGGCACGGTGCGTTTCCACCTTGAATGAGCCGAATTTATCGCTCACTGCCTCGGCGGCATGATATATTTCGTCCATATCTGAATTTACTTTATATCCCACGCTCAGCGAGTGCACGCCGAACACCTTTGATAGTTTTTTTACTATCTTGTTCACGTCGCCCTCGGCAAAATTTTCCACAAGGTATCTTCCGCTTCTTCTGCGTATTTCATGACGGATTCCCTTAAGCGATTTTTCCATATTGGCGGCAAACACGCGCTCAAAATAGCCGCGGTTTTTACCTTTTAAATGAATTTCCGCATAACGGATAATTACTACGTGTTCCATATTATTTAGTATGCTCTCTGTCGGTCATCACGACCTCGTTCAAAATTTTTGCAGCCCTCTCCGCCTCTTGTATGGTGCTTTCCTTCGAAAAGCTCAGCCGCAGAACGCCGTCGATAAGTTCGTCTTTTAATCCGCACGCCTGCATTACGCGCGAATGGCGCTTTGTTGAGTTTGAAGAACATGCCGAACCTGTGCCTATGATCAGCCCCTCGTCGTCGCACATATGAAGTATCGTTTCACCGCGCACGCCCCTTGCCGCGACCGTGAGAATATAGGGCGAGCCGCACTCCGGCGATATGCGCGTAAACAAATCTTTATCAAGGAGCTTCCACAGGAGGGCGTTTACAGCGGAAATGTTTTTAAAATTTTCCTCTATTTTACCGTAACTCTTTTGCGCGGCAAGTTCGAGCAACTTTATGCCGAACACATTTTCAGTGCCGCTTCTTAAGCCCTTCTCCTGTCCGCCGCCCCAGATGTATGGCTGAAGGACGAGCTTTTTGCGCTTTATCAGCGCACCCGTACCCTTTGCGCCGCCTATCTTGTGCGCGCTGAGCGAATACATATCGACATTATCCGATAAAAAAAACGGAATTTTACCGAATGCCTGGACTCCGTCGGAATGAAACAATGTACGCGGATTTTTAGCCTTCACCATAGCCGCTATAGCGTTTATATCGTTTATGGCGCCAGTCTCGTTGTTCACATGAATGACAGAGACTAGCGATGTCTTTGCATCCACAAGATCAAGAAGACTTTGGATATTTACGCCGCCGTCAGGATTGAGCGCGGCGAAGCGCGCTTCCACACCTCTGCGCCCGGCCTCCTGCACAGCCTCGAACACGGCCGAGTGTTCGCCGTAAGTCGAGACGATGTTTCCCCTCTTCCCGCCGCAGAAAACAGCCTGGTTATCCGCCTCTGTGCCGCAGGAAGTTATGACGAGCTCATACCCGTCGGGGTCGGCTATGTGCGAGAGAATGCTCTTTCTGGCCTCTTCAAGCTCGAGATGCAAATTATATCCTTCCGCGTACAACGCGGAAGGATTATAAAATTTATCTTTCAGGTATTGCGCGGCCAGCTCCAGGCAATCGCCGTCGGGCCTTGTCGTGGCCGCATTGTCGAAGTATATCATTATATCTCTATCACGCCTTCATAAGACTGTTTTACCGAGCCGTCGAGCACGAGGTCGCCGTTATCAAGGCACTTCACAAATAAGTCGCCGCCGCGCAGCTTAACAGTTATTACCTTGCCGCGGGCGCACTTACCCGCCCTGACAGCCGCCGCAACTACCGCCGCAGCAGCTGTGCCGCAAGCCATAGTTTCGCCGTTCACCCTGTCCCACACACGCAACTTTATCGTGAGGTCGTTGACTATCCTCGCACACTCCACATAGGCTATACCGGGGAACATACCCGAAGCAAGAACAGCCTGGCCGAGATTTTCGAGGTCAACGTCGTCAACCTTATCGCAGAAGGTGATGCAGTGCGAATTACCCACGTTCACGGCTACAGTATCGTACACCTTTTCGCCGAACGAGACGGGAGCAAACACGACATCGCCCTCGGTATTTGCGGGAATCTCTTGAGGATCGAACGTGGCCGCACCGAGATTTACCGAAACAGAGCTTGCCACGCCGTTGAACGACACAACTTCAAGCGTCTTCACCCCGCCGCAGACCTCAATGGAAATCTTGTCGGAATTCACTATATGCTTGTCAAATACATACTTGGCCACACATCTCAAAGGATTGGCGGCAAGCCCCGCCTCGCTGCCGTCGCGATTGAATACGCGCACCTTGCAGTCGGCAATGTCCGACTTTTCTATCATGACGATACCGTCACTGCCTATGCCGTAATGCCTGTCAGAGAAGTTTATGGCGAGCGATTCAGGACAGGTTATCTTGTTATCAAAGTTGTTGAAGAAGATATAGTCGTTGCCGCAGCTGTGCATCTTGCAGAAATTCAGCTTAAGCTTCTCCCTGCGCAGATGGTTAATATCTACGAGCTCGGTATTGAACTGCGTATATCTGCCGGCAATGCAGTCTGCAAGCGCATTAGTCGTATCTAGCGAAGTAAGCACCGTTATTCCGAGAAGTATTGCGTGATGATGGAGCGAAATATAGTTGGTGATCGACTCCATATCCGTCTTGCCGGTATACACAACATAATCGATCTTGCCTTCGTCCATCAGTTTGAATATATCGTCATTCGTGGAAAGACGGGCAACTTCCGTGCACTCTATGCCGAGGCTGCGGATAACATTCGCCGTACCCTTTGTGGCATAGAACGTGAGGCCGAGATCGGCAAACTTTTTGACTATGTTTACTATTTCGTACTTGTCCTGATCGTTTATTGTGAAGTATATGCCGGAAGGGTGCTGCTTTGTAGGATGCTTCATGTTGAAACCTGCAGAAACCAACCCTTTGAAGAGCGCCTCTTCAATAGTCTTTCCTATGCCGAGCACCTCGCCCGTCGACTTCATTTCAGGACCGAGCTGTGAGTTTACGTCATTGAGTTTTTCAAACGAGAACACAGGCACCTTTACCGCCACATACGGCGAGTTGGGATACAGTCCGGTGCCGTATCCGAGGCGCCTGAGTTTTGCGCCCACGAGTATTTTTGTGGCGAGTTCCACCATAGGCACACCCGTAACTTTTGAGATATACGGTATTGTGCGCGACGCTCTGGGGTTCACCTCTATAACATACAGTTCGTTTTGATAGATGAGGTACTGTATATTTATGAGACCCTTTGTCTTTAGCGATAACGCAAGCTCTATGGAGATATCAACCACTTTTTTAAGCATGGAGTCGCTCAGGTTATAGGGCGGATAAACTGCTATCGAGTCGCCGCTGTGCACGCCTGCGCGCTCTATGTGCTGCATGATGCCCGGGATGAGCACGTCCACGCCATCGGAAATAGCGTCGACTTCCAGCTCTGTACCCATGAGGTACTTATCGCACAGCACAGGGTTTTCAATCTTCTGCGCCAGAATTACATCCATATACCTCTCTATGTCGTTTTGAGTGAAGGCAATGGTCATATTCTGCCCGCCGATTACGTACGAAGGGCGCAAAAGCACCGGATAGCCGAGTTTTTCGGCCGCCGCGATGGCTTCCACCTTGGTCATAACAGTGAGTCCCTTGGGACGGGCGATGGAGAACTGCTCCAAAAGCTCGTCGAACCTCTCCCTGTCCTCAGCAAGGTCGACGCTGTCGGCAGGAGTGCCGAGTATGCGTATGCCTTTCTTGTCGAGATAGCTGCACAACTTTATGGCAGTCTGCCCGCCGAAGGTAATTACCACTCCGTAAGGCTTTTCAACGTCGATAACCGACTGGACATCCTCGGGCGTGAGCGCCTCAAAATACAGTCTGTCGGCTGTATCAAAGTCAGTGGATACCGTCTCGGGGTTGTTGTTGATTATTATAACTTCATAGCCCAGCTCCTTCAAAGTCCACACACAGTGAACGGAGGAATAGTCGAACTCAATACCCTGGCCTATACGTATGGGACCCGAACCTATAACAATTATCCTGCGCTTTTTGCTGCGCTTTACAAAGGGTTTAGCCTCGTCGTGCTCGGGCTCGTCGTAGGTAGAATAGAAGTACGGCGTCTGCGCTGCAAACTCCGCGCCGCAGGTATCTACCATCTTGAACACGGCGTCGCGGTGCATGGGAAGTTTGTTGCCCGATATCTTTTCGAGCTCCTTATCGGGATAACCCAGCCTTTTGCCGTGCATATACTGGGCGCGGGTAAGAGGTTTTCCTGCTATTTCACCCTCGAAGTCGGCGAGGTTTTTGAGCTTTTCAAGGAACCATACATCAATTTTAGTTATGTTGTGTATCTCTTCTATGCTTATGCCGCGCTTTATCGCGCTGAAAACGACGAATAATCTTTCGTCGGTGAGTTCGTGCAGCTTTGCGTGGATCTCCCCGTCGGAAAATTCCGCCATCTTAGGCATGTTCAGTGTACCGAGAGAGATCTCAGCGCCGCGCACGGCCTTCATTATAGCCATCTCGAAAGATGTACCTATCGCCATAACTTCGCCGGTGGCCTTCATTCGCGTGCCCAGGGTACGCTTTGCATATAAAAATTTATCGAACGGCCACTTGGGCAGCTTTACCACCACATAATCGAGCGTAGGCTCGAAGCAAGCGTAAGTTTTGCCAGTCACGTCGTTTTTGATCTCGTCAAGGGTGTAGCCGAGGGCTATCTTTGTGGCAACCTTTGCTATAGGGTAGCCCGTGGCCTTGGAGGCGAGCGCCGAGGAGCGCGAAACGCGGGGATTTACCTCTATTACAGAATATTCAAACGAATCGGGATTTAATGCGAACTGACAGTTGCAGCCGCCCTCTATGCCGAGCTCGGAGATAATGTCGAGAGAGGCAGTGCGGAGCATCTGATACTCTTTATCCGAGAGAGTGACAGCGGGCGCTATTACTATGGAGTCGCCAGTGTGTATACCGACGGGGTCAAAATTCTCCATCGAGCAGACGGTGAGCACGTTGCCTGCACCGTCGCGCAAAACTTCAAATTCTATCTCCTTCCAGCCGCCGATATACTTTTCGATGAGCACCTGCGTTATGGGGGATAGCATCAGTCCGTTATGTGCAATAATTTTAAGCTCCTCTTCGTCGTGAGCCACACCGCCGCCCGCGCCGCCGAGCGTATATGCCGGACGTACGATAACCGGGTAGCCGCCTATCCTTTGCGCTACTTCAAGACACTCTTCAACAGTATAGGCTATGTCGGAAGGAACGACAGGCTGGTTTATCTTCTGCATGGTCTCTTTAAAGAGCTCCCTGTCTTCCGCCCTGTCTATCGCACTCAAATTTACGCCTATAAGCTTTACGCCCCACTCGTCCAAAAAGCCCTCTTTTGCAAGCTGGCAGCCGAGCGTGAGGCCGGTCTGTCCGCCGAGGGAGGCAAGAAGGCTGTCCGGCCGTTCCTTGATTATTATTCGCTTTAAGGTGTCTATGGTGAGAGGCTCGAGATATATCTCATCTGCAAGCGCCTTGTCGGTCATTATTGTTGCAGGATTGGAGTTGCAGAGCACCACATCAAGCCCTGCATCTTTCAGAACGCGGCAGGCCTGCGCTCCCGCATAGTCAAATTCCGCCGCCTGGCCTATAACTATCGGACCCGAACCGATAACGAGTACTTTTTTAATATCCTCTCTCTTAGGCATGATACCTGCCCTCCTTTATGTTTAGTATAAATTTATCGAAAAGGAAGGACGCATCCATGGGACCGCCGCACGCCTCGGGGTGGAACTGAACGGTATAGGCGTTGAGTTCGGGGTATTCAAATCCTTCGCAGGTGCCGTCGTTGGCGTTTACAAAGCTGAGCTTGCCGCCCTCAACGCTGGAAGAGATCACCTCGTAGCCGTGATTCTGGCTGGAGATATACACTCTGCCCGTATCGAGATTTTTTACCGGCTGGTTTGAGCCCCTGTGGCCATATTTCATCTTTTTAGTCTTGCCGCCCATGGCGAGCGCAAAAAGCTGATGACCGAGGCATATGCCGAATATTGGAAGTTTGCCAGCAAGTTTGCGGATATTTAAAATTATCTCGGTATTCTCGGAAGGGTCGCCCGGGCCATTCGTTAGCATGAGGCCCTGCGGTTCAAGGGCAAGGATCTGCTCTGCCGTGTAGTACGACGGCACCTTCATGCAGTAGCAGCCGCGCTTTGCAAGCTCGCGCATAATGTTGCATTTTGCACCGAAATCCCAGACGGCTATTTTTATTCCGTCAGGGTCGCCTAAGTATTCTATTTCAGAGCAGGTAACCGATTTTACCGCATCTTTTATGACGTACGAACGCACCTCGGAAAGATCGTTGAGCGGTTTTTTTGTAATGGCAGCGTTCATAACGCCTGCCTCGCGCACGATCTTAGTGAGCTCGCGCGTATCTATGCCGTATATTCCAGGAATTCCCTGTTTTTTTAGGAAATCGTCGATCGTTCCCTCGCACCTGAAGTTTGAAGGTTTGTCGCATTTTTCTCTCACGATATAAGCCGTCACCCAGGGCTTCTTGCTCTCCATATCGGCCCCTATCATGCCGTAGTTGCCGATGAGCGGAAAAGTCTGCGTGACTATTTGTCCGTAGTAGCTCGGATCGGTCAACGTTTCGATATAGCCCGTCATGCCGGTCGTGAAAACGAGTTCACCGACAACTTCCTTCTGTGCGCCGAAAGAAAATCCAGTGAACTGCCTGCCGTTTTCAAGCGTCAAATAAACTTTACTGTTTTTCATCTATACTTCCTTTTCTGATTATTGTGCTGTTTGCGAAGTACTATGTATAATATAATTATCTTATTTTTGTCAAATTTTTGAGGCTGTCACACTATTTCATAAGTTTGACCATTACAGCCTTCTGCGCGTGAAGCCTATTTTCAGCCTCATCAAAAATCTCTTTAGCGTGGGCTTCAAACACACCGTCGGTTATTTCCTCTCCGCGATGGGCAGGCAGACAGTGCATTACCATTACGTCGTCTTTAGCCTTTTTGATATTGTTTTCGTTTATCTGGAACCCCTTGAACACATTCTCGCGTTCCTTCTTCTCCTTCTCCTGCCCCATGGAAGCCCATACGTCAGTATAGAGCACGTCTGCATCTTCTATAGCCTCTGAAACATCTGAAGTTACAGACAAAAGCCCGCTCTCCTTCCCCCATTTAACAAGCTTTGCATCAGGCTCATACCCTTCCGGACAGGCCACGGTGAGATTCATGCCTGTTTTTACTGCGCCGACAATCAGGCTGTTTGCCATGTTGTTGCCGTCGCCTATAAACGCCATCTTGAGGCCCTTGAACGTACCCTTATATTCTCTTATCGTCATGAGATCGGCGAGCACCTGGCAGGGATGGCAATAGTCGGTGAGGCCGTTTATTACGGGAACCGAGCCGTACTTTGCAAAATCCTCTACTTCCTGCTGGGCAAACGTGCGTATCATAATGCCGTCGAGATACCGCGACAGAACGCGCGCAGTATCCTGCACCGGTTCGCCCCTGCCTATCTGAAGATCGTTGCTCGACAAAAAGAGCGCATAGCCGCCCAGTTCATACATACCTGCTTCAAACGAAACCCTCGTCCTTGTTGACGCCTTCTGGAATATCATGCCGAGCTTTTTACCCTTGAGATAATCCTTCTGAATGCCGTTGTTGCGTTCAAATTTGAGCTGATCGGCAAGGTTGAGTACAGATAAGATATCCTCCCTTGAAAGATCGCCGAGTTTAAGTAAATGTTTCATCCGCTTATAACCTCGCTTAAAATTTTGATTGCAAAGTCGATCTCGGCTTTGCCTATGATAAGGGGCGGCAAAAGGCGCACTTTTGAATGTGCCGTGAGCACCAGAAGCCCCTTGCTTATACACTTTTTTGCTATCTCCGCGGCGGGCTTTTCCGTCTTTATGCCTATCATAAGCCCCATGCCGGTGACCTCTTCCACGCCATCGATCTTTTTGAGCTCCGACATGAGATATTCACCCTTTTTGCGGACGTCAGACAAAAGTTTTTCGTCGATCCTGCCTATTACGCTGCACGCGCCGGCGCAAACAACGGGATTACCGCCGAAAGTAGAGCCGTGGTCGCCGAAGCCGAACACGGCTTTACACTTATCAAAGAGCATGCACGCGCCTATGGGCAGGCCGCCGCCCAGTCCTTTTGCAGTAGTTACAATGTCAGGCGAAATTCCGTAAGCCTGGTAAGCATACATATATCCCGTCCTGCCGTTGCCCGTCTGCACCTCGTCGCAGATAAGCAGAATGTCGCGCTCGCGGCACAACTTCCCCAGCCCCTGCACAAAGGACTTGTCGAGCACGTTCACACCGCTCTCGCCCTGTATGCATTCTATCATAACGGCGCAAGTGTCCTCGGTAATGCAACTTTCAACACCTTCGAGCGTGGGATCGGCATACACAAAGCCCGCCGGGAATGGACCATAATATTTATGGAATTCCTCCTGCCCGGTGGCGGCAAGCGTCGCAAGCGTTCTTCCGTGGAAGGAATTCTTTAATGTAATTATCTCTTTGCGAGCCGCGCCGTGTTTTAACTCTCCGTATTTGCGTGCCGCCTTTATGGCGCACTCGTTGGCCTCAGCGCCGCTGTTACCGAAAAACACTTTCTTTGCGCCGGTTTTTTCGCACATCAACCTTGCAAGCCGCGCCTGCGGTTCGGTGTAAAACAAGTTGGATGTGTGCTGGACTTTATTGAGCTGTTCTATTACCGCGCTCTTCCATTCTCCGTCGTTCACGCCGAATATGTCGACGGCTATGCCGCTGCCGAAATCGACATATTCCTTGTCGTCGTAGTCATATAGCCTGCACCCCTTACCCTCTTTGAAGGCGACGGGAAAGCGGGCGTATGTGCCTGCGACATACTCTTTATCTTCATCTATAATAATTTTTCCGTCCATCTTCTCTCCGAAATTTTATGCGGCAATATATTCATGCCGCCAAATATTAAAAGAAAGACTGATTTAAAATAATAAATCAGTCAACTGTAAAACATTGTGCCGCTGCCTTCTTCCGACAGGATTTCCACCAAAATGGAATGGTAAACCCTTCCGTCGGTTATGAACACTTTGTTCACTCCGCGGCGGATGGCCTCTCTGCAGCAATCTATTTTTGGAATCATTCCTCCAGATATTATACCCTGTTTTACGAGCGCGGGAATATCTGAAACGTAAACCTTTTTTATGAGACTGTCGGGATCGTCCCTGTTTTCAAGCAACCCCTTTATATCCGTCATCAAAATGAGGCTCTCGGCCCCGAGCGCGCCGGCTATCGCAGCGGCGGCAGTATCTGCATTGACGTTGTAAATATGCCCCTCGTCGTCGAAGCCGATCGGTGAAATTATGGGCACATAGCCGAGACTGAGCACGTCGCCTATCACACAGGCGTCGACGCCCACTATTTTACCCACATAGCCGAGCTCTTCAGACATCTTTTCACATTTTAACATGTGACCGTCCTCGCCGCACAACCCTATCGCCTTGCCGCCAGCCGCACACAAAAGATCTACCAAAGATTTGTTTACCTTTCCGGCAAGCGCCATACGGGCAATCTCAACAGTCTCCTCGTCGGTATAGCGAAGACCATTTATAAATTTGGGAGTTATTCCCATCTTTTTTGAAATATCAGATATCTCAGGCCCGCCTCCGTGAACGAGCACTACCTTTATGCCTAGGGCACTTAGCACCGCTACGTCGTTCATGACTGCAAATTTGAGCTTGGAATCGGTCATTGCGTTGCCGCCGTATTTTATGACTATAATCTTGTTATAGTATTTCTTTATATACGGCAGAGCCTCGACCAAAAACTCAGCCTGTTCCTGTTTATCCATTAAAATCTCCGATAATCTTAATATAAACTGCTCTATTTCAGAACTTTATGCCACACATAGCACTATGGAATCAGGTGCGATAATCGCCGTTGATTTTAACATAGTCGTATGTAAGATCGCACCCCCAGGCTGAGGCTTTATTCACACCCAGCTTGAGATCGATATTGATCTCGACCTCGTCGCGCGAGAGAACGGCTTTTGCAAATTCCTCGTCAAAAGCAACACCCCTTCCATTCTCGCAGACGGGCAAAATTCCCTCCGCAGAGCGGAAGTTGACGTCGATCTTGTCAACGTCGACAGGCTCCCCGGCATAGCCTATGGCGCAGAGTACCCTGCCCCAGTTGGCGTCGGCACCGAACATGGCGGCCTTTACCAGGGACGACTTTATTACCGATCTCGCAACGTTCCTCGCCATCTTCGCTGACTTTGCGCCGCGTACATTACACTCGATCAGCTTCGTAGCGCCTTCGCCGTCCTTGGCTATCATCTTAGACAGCTTTACAGTACAATAATGTAGCGCTCTTTTAAACGCGCTGTAGTCATGCCCGACCGCGCATATTTCATCGTTGCACGCAAGACCGTTTGCAAGTATGCAACAGGTATCGTTCGTCGACTGATCCCCGTCAATGCTCACCATATTGAAAGAAGTTTTCACATCGTCGGAGAGCGCCTTCTGCAACATTGCCGAAGATATGTTAACGTCGGTCGTGATAAATATCAGCGTGGTAGCCATATTAGGGCAGATCATTCCCACACCCTTTGCTATGGCGCCTATGCGGCAGAGCTTTCCGCCGAGTTCAAATTCGACGGCGACAGACTTGGGAACCGTATCGGTAGTCATGATAGCCTCAGCGGCGCAATCGCTGTTTTTACCGAGAGACGAATAGAGTTCGCCGATATGTTCGGCCATCGGAGCAATATCGAGCGGCAGACCTATGACGCCCGTCGAAGCTACTATCACGTCAGAGGATGCAATGCCTGAAACCTGAGCAACCAGCGCGCACATCTCTTCGGCCACCTTTTCGCCGTCTCTGTTGCAGGTGTTGGCATTGCCGCTGTTACATATCACCGCCTGCGCCACGCCGTCTGCAATGTTGCGTTTTGTAACGACTACAGGCGCACCTTTTACAAGATTCTGCGTGAACACTCCTGCCGCCGCACATGACACGTCGCTGACAATGAGCGCAAAATCTTTTTTGTCCTTATTTTTTCTTATGCCGCAGTGAATGCCTGCGGCCTTAAACCCGAGCGGAGCACATACACCGCCGCCGGTTTCGCGCAAAAATTTCATAATTCAAACAAAATAAACTGATTTATCTATACGCAGAGCATCTGATCGTATCAATTATATATCAAAAACTCCGCGCCGTCAATCGACTTTTAAATATTAATCAAAAACTATTCAAAAGCCCGCCTGCCTGCATATGAATGCACGCAATAAAATGGAAAAAACTTATATGAGCGAATAAGTTTCGTCAAGGCCCAACATTATGTTCATATTCTGAACTGCCGCGCCCGAGGCGCCCTTGCCAAGATTGTCGAACACGCTGCACAGAAGAATCATGTCGTCGTTGCCGCACACATAAATTTTAAGATAGTTGGTACCCGCAAGTTCATTTGTAGCAAGATAGGCGGGCAGCTCATCTTTTTGCGCCACTTTTATGAAGTTATGTGACGCGTAGTACTTTGCAAAATATTCCCTTATATCATCCGGACACAAACTTTTAAGCAGAAGATTTTTATAAAGAGGAACAGTAACACACATGCCGCAATAAAAATCTGCAACTATGGGGTTGAATATAGGCGCATGCGAAAGGTCACATTCCTTTACCATTTCCGGCAAATGTTTATGCGAGAGCGAGAGCGAATACTGCCTTGGCGAATCGAGAGCGATATCCCTCCCGGCTGTTTCATACTCGGCTATCATCTTTTTACCTCCGCCCGAATAGCCGGTCACAGAATGCGCGGTAAGCGGATAATCGGAACCAAGGATGCCCCCCTTAACAAGAGGGGCCACGAGCGTAATAAACCCCGTGGCATGACATCCGGGATTTGCCACACGCTTTGAAGCAGCTATCAGCGCTCTTCTCCCGTCAGAAATTTCCGGCAGACCGTACACCCAGCCCTCGGCAGTGCGATGGGCGGTAGACGCGTCGATCACGCGCGCAGCGGGATTGCTGATGAGCGATACGCTCTCCCTTGCGGCAGCATCGGGAAGACACAAAAAACTTATGTCCGCCTCGTTAAGGCACTCTTTTCGGGCGTTGACGTCTTTGCGCTTCTCTTCGGACAGAGTTATTAAATTTATATCGTTGCGGCGTTGCAACCGCTCATAGATTTGCAGGCCGGTAGTTCCTTCCCGCCCGTCAATAAATACGTTAAACATCTGTATCTGTCACAGCGCCGCGCCGTTACATTACGGCGCGGCGCGCTTATTTTTTACTTTAATTTCTTTTCGTCCAGAAGAGCCTTTATCTTTATAGGCAGACCGAACAGATTGATAAAGCCCGCCGAATCTGTCTGGTCGTAACAATGATCCTCGCCGAAAGTCGCAATATCTTCGCTGTAGAGCGAGTTGGACGACTTGATCCCTGCAGGGATTATATTGCCCTTATAAATACGAAGCTTTACATCGCCCGTTACATTTTCCTGCGTCTTGTCGACGAAGGCGTCGAGCGCCTCCCTTAAAGGCGTAAACCACTGTCCGTCATACACCATTTCACCGTATTTTATGGCGATGATCTGCTTATAATGCGCCGTTGCCTTGTCGAGACAGATCGATTCCAGCAGCTCATGCGCGGTATAAAGTATGGTGCCGCCCGGCGTTTCATAAACTCCGCGGCTCTTCATGCCGACGAGACGGTTTTCAACCATGTCGATGATACCTACGCCGTTCTCGCCTCCCACTTTGTTGAGCTTCTCTATGAGAGAAACGCTGTCAAGCTCTTGCCCGTCAATCGCTGTGGGTATGCCCTTCTCAAAATGAATAGTGATATAAGTACTTTTATCAGGCGCCTTCCAGGGCGATACGCCAAGTTCGAGTATCTTGTCATACTGCGGCTCGTTGGCAGGATCCTCCAGATCAAGTCCCTCGTGCGAAAGATGCCACAGGTTTTTATCTTTGGAGTAATTTGTCTCCCTGTTTATCTTGAGGGGAACGTTGTGTGCTTCGGCATAATCGATCTCCTCGTCGCGGCTCTTTATGTCCCATATACGCCAGGGTGCGATAATAGGCATCTCAGGCGCAAACGCCTTTATGGAAAGCTCAAAGCGCACCTGGTCGTTACCCTTGCCCGTGCAACCGTGGCAGATCGCGTCGGCGCCTTCTTTTTTTGCTATCTCCACTATCCTCTTGGCAATTACGGGGCGGGCAAAAGACGTGCCGAGAAGGTACTTGTTTTCGTACACCGCACCGGCCTTCATCGTGGGATAAATATAATCTTCTATGAACTCCTTGCGCAAATCTTCAATATAGAGTTTTGACGCGCCGGTCTTTAAAGCCTTTTCCTCCAGCCCTTCAAGCTCAGACTCCTGTCCTACGTCGGCCGAAACGGCGATAACTTCACAGTTATCATAATGCTCCTTGAGCCAGGGAATGATTATCGAGGTATCAAGTCCGCCTGAATATGCAAGAACAACTTTTTTAATCTTCTTATCCATTATCTTCTCATCCGATATTCTTATTTGAAGCCCACTTTTTGCTTCATCCCGCAAATTATACAATACACAGGCCTTTCAAGTCAAGCGATTATAGTGAATATTTAAAAATTTTTTCATTAATATTTGCATAAATATGCATAAATTATTAAAATATACCGAATTTATGTATATTTATGCGTTTATAGGAAAATAAATACAGACCGCGTATACACACCGTTTAAAAAAGCCGTGCGCAACAAAACAAAAACATTAATACAGCTTTACCAGAAAAGCATAATTTCTAAGCTGTCTTCTCAAAAGCTTCCAGTCGGGGATATAATGCGAGACAAGCGCCCAAAAAGATCCGGAATGATCATGGAATACAGTATGGCACAACTCGTGCACGATCACGTAGTCCTGCAGAGTTTGCGGGAGCATTAAAAGTTTGAAGTTGAACGTAACATTGCAATTTGAATCGCAGCATCCCCACATGCTCCTGTATGCCCGGAAGGAAACGGCCGACGCCTTAAGGCCGCAAGCGCTCTCTATTGTTTTAAACCGCTCCAAAAACTGACCGCCCAAACTTGAAACATATGCGGTCCTGAAGCCGCGCACTCCGGTGACGTGCACGCCTTTCCCGTCGATATAGTTTCTCGTTCCCATATAAACGGGCACAACCGCACCGCCGACATACGCCTCGCGATACTCTTTAATATCCTGCGATGAAAGGCAGTTGGCGCGATTGAACGCCATCACCCTCTCTATCCAGCTGCGCTTTTCGCACAGCACGCGCTCGACGTCCTTCACCGTGGCCCGCAAAGGTGCGCGTACCACAACACAATTCTCTTCCGTAATCTTTATGGCGATAGTTTTACGGTTGCTTTTTATCAAAGTGTATTCATACCCATCCATATTTCAACACCGCGCTACTTTAACCCGGACGCAGACTTGCAAAATCCAAAAATTTACCCGTCGCGGCAAACGCCGCGCGGGCATAAAATTCTATATCGGACGACAACTTTTCATTCGGCAATAAACTCGACCTTGAGGCGCACGCGGGGTTCGCCGTTTACGCGTCCCTCCACATAAGATATATCTCCTTCGTCGGAACGGTAAAATTCAAGCTTCTCGCCGTATTTGCACTGTTTGACATAAGTTATCTGAACAGTACCGAGGCTCTTTCCTTCAAGTTCGTCCACACTGAACGCGTCAAGACAGAAATCGGCATACTTTGTATTATTTACATGAAAATAATGGTCATAATCGGAGGAAGACACTACCTTCTCATATTTCTTAACGCCCTCTTTCACCGGCGGTATGCGCCAGGAATTAAATTCGATCGCTCTGAAATCATTATACTCGCGAGTATCACCCTCAAAAAAAGCACTTGTCGGCAAGACGCCGAAAGTATTCAAATCGACCATACACCAGCGCGTGGTAGCCGAGCAAACTTTTATCCCGTCGCAATAAACCTCAAACTCTCTGAAAAAAATCGTATTCTTCGGTTTCATAGGCCAAGTATGTACTGTAAGCCTGTCCCTAAGCGTCATAGGCCGATAAATTTCTATATACCAATTCGCAAGTATAAATCCTATGCCGCGCGGCGCGATATCATTATAACCGAAGCCAAGCTCGTCTGCCGAAAGACACGCCGATTCCTCGAGAATAGACAAGAGCGACGAAAGTTTGAGCTCATCCTTAAAATCAACGTCGGTATAACGGATTTCGTATGTCTTTATATTTTTATACATAATTATATAAACCCCCACTGGTTTAAACGGTTTTATTATACCACACACACATAAAAAAGTCCATTGAATGAGCATAATTGTTACAACTATGTATGACATAGTACTATATAAATAGTCCCAAACTATTGACAGGTATATGCAAATTATGTTATAATTTGTTCAGTACAGCAGGAACGGTACAGATCTGCTCCTCCTGCTGATTACGGGAGAAATACCTATGGATAAAAATACCGAAGAATTTGAAGGCGTAACGGGGGGTAAAACCTCCATCAGCGCCGATCTGATACGCGGCCACATCAATACTATAATTCTCCGCTCCCTCTATGATAAGGACAAGTACGGATACGAGATTATAAACGAAATAAATGAAAAGACGCACGGGCAGTACACGCTGAAGCAACCAACTCTTTACAGCGCGCTCAAGCGACTTGAGAACCAAGGCTACATACAGGCTTACTGGAAAAACGACGAAGTCTCCTCGGGAGGCAGAAGAAAATATTTCCGTCTTACCGACAGGGGCCGTGAAATAACAGAACATAATCAGGCTGAATGGGAATATTCGAGGACGGTCATCGACAATCTTATTTCAGACCGCAATTTCGACTTCAATCAACCCGCTCCCACTCCCGTCGACTTCAAGATACTGAAACAGGCGACATCCCGTGTACCTGTCGTTCATGACGAAGACTATGGATTCGCCGAATTTGAAGAGAACGACGGGCATGACAAACATTCGGGCGGCACTCCTTCCGTAGAAGCGCGCACTTACACCGTTTCTGAGGATGAGGCAGTCTATATCGAAGACCCGACCAAACCAGAAGAAAACGAGCCTGAACCGGAGCCATCCATCGTCTATACCTCTGAAACTGAAAAGCCGCTCTCCTATTCCGAACAGTTGTTTGAAAGCGGAATAAAACATTATGAACCCGAAGACAAGGGGCCCGAACCGGAGCCCCATGAACAGACGGAGGAATCCGCTGCGGATATTGAATCGGCCGTATCGCGGGAGCCTTTGAATGAAGAACGGGCAGATGACCATACAGAGAGTGCCCACGAAGAGATAAAGACTGAAGAAAACAAGCAGCCGTACCGCGATGACGCGCCTTTCAGACCGGAGGAACTGGAGACTGAAAAGGCACGCTACACCTCGCAGCTATCACAGCAGATGGACGAGGAGAGCCGCAGGCAGCTGCATGAGAACTACCTGAAGCTCATTTCCGGCGACGACGACAGACAGACAGCCCGCCAACCCGACATCGGCTACGAGCCTGTCCAGGACGAACTGATATATAATTCCCGTCCCGAGCAGGAGCGTGACTATAAAAACCTTATCGATAAACTCTTCGACAACACATTAAACAATACCGAACCTATACCCCAGCAACCGCAGATGCAGGCGCAACCTCAACCGCAATATCAGGAACCTCTGCGTCAACAGATGCCTGAGCCCGATATTGCTCAGCCCGCGCAGACAGTAAAATACAGCGGTTACGCCGAAGTTGTAAACAAAGCGGCCTCTGACGGAATTAAGATAAGCACCTCAGAAGACGCATTCGCTGCAGGGAGCGTAAAGCAGAAAACTTACAATAAAGGCGCTACGCTGTTTAAATGCTCGCTTATCGTAGGCGTTATAATGATAGTTGAATTTATTATCACACTGGCACTTCGGAATTCCCTCGGTGTCGGAATAGCCTACCCCATAGTGATTCTTGCTCTCGGGCTTGCCACAGTAATTGTTTGCGGGATATTATATGCCACCCACTACGGAACACATATGCGGAAACCGGCAACTTTGAGATACATTATCACGGCATGCATTATAACAGTTCTGCTTATCGTTATAATTATTTTGTTCGGCGTTATAATCCAAACCAACTGGACAGCCGCAAATGAAATTATGGCAAATATAGTTATACCCTGCATAATTGCTCTCAACATCCCCATCTTTACGCTCAGCTTTTACCTCTTCACCAAAAATTGACCCAAGGTGCACATTATGAAACTTCTTGCCATAGTTCATTCGACGCATATCGGCAACACAATGCAAATAGCCGAGGCCATGGCGGAAATTGCTCCCCTCACCATCGCCGAGTTTGAAAACGCGGATAAATATAATTTATCGCAATATGACGCGGTAGGATTCGGCGGAGGTATCAATGCCGGCAGTCACGACGAAAAGTTGCTGAAATACGTACAGAACCTCGAAACCGTGCCAAGATATTCTTTTGTGTTTTCAACCAGTGCCACAGGCAAGAGCAGAAAGTATAACGCAAAACTGATAAAACTTCTTGAAAGCAAGGGCAGCAAAGTTTTGGGCTCGTTCGGCTGTAAGGGACTATGCAAGTTCTTTATCTTTGCCATAGGCGGAGGAATAAACAAAGGCAGGCCCAATACAGACGACTTTGACGCGGCACAGAGCTTTATTGAGGATGTAATGAAGAGCGTCGAACGCGAAAAACAAAATAGCAATTAAAACCGGCTGTAAAAATTGCATAATATAAAACGGTATTCCCCCGCGTGCCCTTCAGGCCGCACGGGGGAATTTTTAATCTTATAAAAACATGTAATTTAAAGCTGAGCTAAAAATTCAGCTCAGCTTTCGAGTTAAATAATTATTTTATAGGACTAAATGAAATGTTATATAAAACATCAATAACATCTCTTTGAAAATCGCCCTCTTCAAAACTTGCAGACCATTTCTGTCCCATGGTATCAAAATATTCCGTATTATTACCTTCAGTAACAGGATCTTCGACACCAAATAGAGTGTCCATATTGTCTACATTTGTAGGTTCGGTTACCCAATATCCATTTGTAAAGTAATACTTATTCCCCTGCTCGCTTCTTATTTCAAACACTTCAGGGTTAGATTCGATTGGATAACCAGGTTCATTAATACAATATGCCCAGTTCCAACCTATTCTGAAAGTTAAATCAATATCTTCGCCTGCAGCAAACTGAATATTCAGCGGACTATCTTCCGACCGTAAAATTTCATAGAGCTCGTCAATTGTGCGAGTATAGCAATTTTCACATGCGTTACACTTGAAGGCATCCGTATAGCTATACGCAGGATCGTATAAACTTAATGGATCGTCGCTATGATCGTGGTCACTACACCTATCACACCCTTCACAGAACTTAACAGGCACGAAAGCATCAAGCTCTAAATCATAAAATGCTATAAAATAGCGCATAGGATGATATTCTATGCTCACATCTCCATTTATGAATGTTGCATAAAAATCAACGGGGCTCCCGTCTTCTTCATGCTCACCAAAAACAGATAAATTTAATTGAACATCGTTATCGAGCGCCTCCGATTTAATCATGAAATCCACTTCAGAAAAAGATTGAGCAAGGAACGAATTTACCCCTTGAATTGCTGAAACCGGAATTTGAATATCACCGCTTGATATTCCGCTGTTATATATAGATTGTGTATAATAAGGACCAGCGCCAGGATACCATGATCTAATGCTAGTAATTATATTAATTTCAGTGCCTCTTTGGGCACCACATACACATAGAGATTGATCATCATAAGTATGTTCCGCGTATTCAACGGCATTGCAACCACTATGGCCACACTCACGCAGGTGAATATCTTCATATATCACATACTCTCCCCAGCTGTGCCCCAAAGCCGAGCCGCTTACCGCGCCGCATGTCGCGCACTCTCTGGCCGACGTGCAAGTCGCCGATATCCATGAATGACCAGTTGCAGAAATTTCCGCGCTTAGCTCAACGCCGCAATGTTCGCAGGTAAACAACACTTCGCCGTCATTTGTGCAGGAAGGCTTTATAACTACCCCGGCGTCATAGCTGTGGGCGGCGGCATTAACGGGTATTTTTATGGTTAATACCTCACTGCAATCTGCACACCCGTAGACTATTTCCCCCTCTGTTGTGCAGGTGGCAATAGACTTGATCTCACCTTTATCAAACTGCCAGCTGTGTTCGCCGGTAGCAGGAAAAGCAACTTCAAGGGTTTCCGAACAAACTGTACAACCATAGATTATTTTACCTTCCGTTGTACCTGTTGCGGGAGTAACTTCACCGTTTTCAAAATCCCAGCTGTGCTCTCCCGTTGCAGGGATGGTTGCAACTTCGCTGTCGCCTCAAACAGAGCAGATAAGAGAAACGCTTCCGCTGCTCGTGCAGGTCGCAGCAACAACGCTCTCCACATAATCATGCCCGATCGCCGAGCCGTAGCTGATTTGGGTATGCGTTGCGTCACAGCGCGTGCAGGTCGCCGTCTCCGTACCGTCGGAGGTGCAAGCAGCATTCCCGTCGAATATGTATTCACTGAAATCATGACCGAGAGGCTCTCCGTCGACATAATTGCATACGCTGCAATGCCTCGGAGCTTCGCACGATTCGCCTACCCACGAATGCCCCTTCGCGGAAACTAAAACATCATCCCTCTCTATCTTATTGTTACCGTTTTCATCTTCAAAATAGCTGTTACAGCCGGCGCAGTACCAGTATTCCACATTGCCGTCTGTAGTGCAAGTTGCCTCCGCCGCCGAATAATACGTCATTGCATGCCTGTGCGTAAAAATAATAATCAAGCAAACAGTTAAGGCAAGCAAAAGAAGAATTATTACAACGATGGCGAGAACTCTTGTTATTTTGGAACGTTTACGATTTTCTTCTTTCTCTTTTTCCACAAATGCCTCCTACTAAATTTTATCTGCGGTATGTAGCATGCGGCAGCCTTTTGATTTTACGTTTAATTTATTTTACCCGCACTTTAACAAACACATAAAACAAAAAAGCGTGCCCCCAACCGAAGACACGCCCTGCACTCGTATCTCCGATTGTTGGCACACAAATTTTCTGAACACGAGAAAAATAGAGATACAAAAATGCCTGATTATACCTCGTGTTCATAGAATATTAATTTGTGTGCCGATATTAGTTTATCATATAATAACTTAAAAAGCAACAAAAAAAGCGGAGGATATAAGTTCCTCCGCCCTTTCGCATAAGTGCGATGTTTCCTTTATTTAGCGTATTCAACGCTTCTGAATTCGCGTATTACATTTACTTTTATCTGACCGGGATATTCAAGCTCGGCCTCAATCTTCTTCGCTATATCCTTAGCAAGGAAGAGTGCCTGCGCGTCGTCTATCTGTTCAGGTTTTACCATAACGCGGACTTCCCTGCCCGCCTGTATTGCATAGCTCTTATCTACTCCGCTGAAACTTGAAGCTATCTCTTCAAGCTTTTCAAGGCGCTTTACATAGTTGGTACCCGTCTCCCTTCTGGCCCCGGGCCTTGCGCCGGAGATCGCGTCTGCAGCGGCAACCAACACGGCCTCTACCGTTTTAGGCTCTACGTCGCCGTGGTGCGCCTCGATCGCGTTAACTATATTCGCATTCTCTTTATACTTTTTGGCGAGGTCTGCGCCAAGACGGATATGCGTGCCTTCCTGTTCGTGGTCTACAGCCTTGCCTATGTCATGCAGAAGGCCAGCACGCTTTGCAAAGTTTACGTCAAGGCCCAGTTCCTGTGCCATGAGTCCTGCAAGCAGAGCTACCTCTATGGAGTGCTGATATACGTTCTGGCCATAGCTCGTCCTGTATTTAAGTCTGCCGATAAGCTTTATAAGTTCGGGATGAAGGCCGAAGATGCCAACCTCAAACATAGCGCTCTCGCCGGCCTGCTTGATCTCGTTATCAAGTTCCTTTCTGACTTTTTCGACAGTTTCTTCAATACGGGCGGGATGGATGCGGCCGTCGGCAATGAGTTTTTCAAGCGAAAGTCTTGCCACCTCCCTTCTTATGGGATCAAAACCGGAAAGAATTACAACTTCAGGCGTATCGTCGATGATGAATTCTATTCCCGTCGCATTTTCGAGAGCGCGGATATTTCTGCCCTCTCTGCCAATTATCCTCGCCTTCATGTCGTCACTGGGAAGAGAAACCGTTGAAACTGTAGTTTCAGACGTATGATCTGCCGCACAGCGCTGAATGGCGAGAGTTATTATCTTCTTGGCCTCGTTTGTGGCTTCCTCCTTTGCCGTCTGCTCGATGTTGCGCACCTGCAACGCAACGTCATGACGCGTCTCGTCAAGTATCTCATTGGCAAGTAAAGTTTTTGCCTCTTCCTTGGTGAGCTGCGCTACCTTTTCGAGCTCCTGAATCATGAGTTCGTGCTGATGATTGATCTTATCCTGTGTTTTTTTGATCTCCTGCTCTCTGTTTGCAAGATCTTTCTTCTGCTGTTCGAGAGCATCTGTCTTTTTGGTCAGGGAATCTTCCCTCTTATCGAGGTTATCTTCCCTTTGGGTCAATCGCTGTTCCTGTTTTGCCAGTTCAGCCTTCTTTTCTTTGCTTTCGCGTTCAAAATCGTTTCTGAGTTTAAGCTCCTGTTCCTTTGCCTCTAAAATGGCTTCCTTTTTCAAAGCTTTGCATTCTGCCTGAGCATCGGCGATCATCTTCTGCGCCCTTTCAGACGCTTCGCCGAGTTCTTTTTCGGCCTTGGCCGTTTTGCGCGTGTGCCTTACAAATAAAAAAGTCACTACAGCGGCGGCAACGAGCACTATACCGAAGGCTACGCCCAAACCGATAGCTGCGCCGTCGCTTGCGAGAAACAGGGAGCTTATTGTGAGTAAATCCATGTAAGCCTCCTGATTGATTGGTTTGTAAATATATACACCTCTGCAACGCTTAAAAAAGCGCCTTTTACCGCAGAGTAAGTTATATCCTTATTAATTTTACAACATTTCGGTCATAAAGTCAACGTATAGGCGATTTTTTGTGAAAATACTTTGATTTTACAGTAAAAAGGGCGGTTTAAGCCGCCCTTTAACAAATTTTATTCATCAAGCAGTTTCAACCATGCATCTGCCGAAGCGTCCGAAGGCATGCGCCAGTCGCCGCGCGGCGAAAGAGTTACTGTACCTACCTTCACTCCGTCGGGTATGCACGAGCGCTTGAACTGCTGAGAGAAAAATCGCTTATAAAAATTTTTGAGCCATTTATCTATCTCATCCACACTGAAATCGTCCTTGAACGTCTTCTGCGCGATATAGCGTACCTTTCCCGGCTCGAACCCCCAGCGCACAATATAGTAAAGGAAAAAGTCATGCAACACATAAGGGCCCACTATGTCCTCCGTCTTCTGCGCAATATTGCCTGAAGAGTCGGGAGGCAGAAGCTCCGGGCTTATTTCCGTGTTTAAAATGACGTTCAAAGTATTCTGCGCCTCTCCGCCGAGCCGCTCAGCCTCGAACTTGATGAGGTGCTTCACGAGCGTTTTGGGCACGCCCGAGTTTACGGCATACATCGACATATGGTCTCCGTTATATGTCGCCCAGCCGAGCGCAAGTTCGCTCAGATCGCCGGTACCGATGACAAGACCGCCCGTCTTGTTGGCGGTGTCCATAAGGATCATTGTGCGCATGCGCGCCTGGGAATTTTCGTAAGTGACGTCGAGCACCTTGGGGTCGTGGCCGATATCCTCGAAGTGCCTTAAGACGCTGGCAGTTATATCCACCTTTTTAAGCGTTACGCCGAGCGCCTCAGAGAGCTTTTGAGAGCTGTTCAGCGTTTTGCCGGTCGTGCCGAAACCGGGCATGGTTATGGCTATTATATCCTTGAAATCTTTGCCAAGTTTTTGGAATGCGCGGCGGGTTACGAGCAACGCAAGGGCCGAATCAAGGCCGCCCGATATCCCTATTACCGCAGTTTTTGCATTCGTATGTTTAAGGCGTTTTACAAGCCCCATCGTCTGCAAATTTAAAATAAGTTCAGTGCGCTCGACAAGGCGCGCACCGTCTTTGGGAACAAATGGATACTTTTCAAATGTCCTTTCGGTTTCGCCTTTGCACCCGCATATATTCACTTGTATAAATGCGGCATCGTTGTTTTTATAGCCCTCATAAAAGGCGCTGGCGCACCTCTTCCTCTCGCCGTCGAGCTTATCCACGTCGATATCGGCGAACAAAAGGCCGTTTTCAAAGAGCTTGCTCTCGGCGAGCACCGAGCCGTTTTCGCAGATGAGATTGTGGCCGGCAAACACCATGTCGGTAGTGCTCTCACCGTCGCCCGCGTCGCAGTACACATAGCCGCACATCAGCTTTGCCGACTGCATTTTAACGAGATTCCTTCTGTATTCCGCCTTGCCGGCGATCTCGTCGCTGCACGAAAGGTTTACTATGATATTTGCACCCGCGAGAGCCTGCCTGACTGACGGCGGATCGGGCACCCACAGATCTTCGCATATTTCGGCAGATACAGTAAGCCGGGGCATATCCGCGTCGTAAAATACGACGTTTTCGGTAAAATAAAATGTTTTACCGCGCCACCCTTCTACATAATTGCGCCCCGTTTTTTCGCACGTACAAAAGTGGCGCTGTTCGTAAAACTCACCGTAGTTGGGCAGGTGCTTCTTGGGGATAAACGCCTCTATCCTGCCGCCGTTAAATACCACGGCGCAGTTATAGAGCCTGCCGTACACCTCTACGGGGGCGCCTACGAAGATGAGCGGGCCCGCGGGCAGATTTTCAGCGAGATATAATATGGCGTCCGCGGCCGCGTCTATAAGCGCACGCTGATTGAACAGGTCGCCGCAGGTGTAGCCCGTTATGCAAAGTTCCGGGAACACGATCACCTGCGCGCCCTTTTCAGCCGCCTCTTTTGCGGCGGAAAGTATGTTTTTTACGTTGAAGTCGACGTCGGCCACCCTTATTTCCGGGGTGGCGGCGCACACCCTCACGAAGCCGTATTCGTTCACGCCTTCTTCTCCTGAATGAGTTTATATTCGTCGCGGATCGCGGCCTCTATCTCGGCCTTTGCCTCGGGATTATTTATAAGGAAATCGCGCATCTTCTCTCTGCCCTGGGCAACTTTATCATCCTTATAGCTGAACCAGGCGCCGCTCTTTTTGAGCACGCCGAACTCCACGCCCAAGTCGATAAGACAGCCCTCCTGCGAGATACCTTTGCCGTAAATTATATCGAACTCCGCCACTCTGAACGGAGGAGCGACCTTATTTTTAACCACCTTGCACTTGGTGCGGTTGCCTATTATGCCGTCGCCGTCCTTCAGGCTGTCAGCTTTGCGTATATCCAGCCTTACGGAGGCGAAATATTTGAGTGCCCTGCCGCCGGGGGTAGTTTCGGGATTGCCGAACATTACGCCCACCTTTTCGCGCAGCTGGTTTATGAATATAACGCACGTCTTGGAGCGGCTTGTTATAGCGGTAAGCTTTCTTAAAGCCTGCGACATGAGACGGGCAAGAAGGCCGACGTGCGAATCGCCCATGTCGCCCTCTATCTCAGCCTTGGGAGTGAGCGCGGCAACTGAGTCGACAACTATGACGTCGACCGCGCTTGAGCGCACAAGCGACTCGCATATATCGAGCGCCTGCTCTCCCGTGTCGGGCTGGGAGATATAGAGCTCATCGGTATCAACGCCGAGATTTTTTGCGTATACTGCGTCAAGGGCGTGCTCAGCGTCGATAAATGCGGCTACGCCGCCGCGCTTTTGTGCCTCGGCAATTATATGCAGAGCAACGGTTGTCTTGCCGGAAGATTCGGGGCCGTAAATCTCCAGTATCCTGCCGCGGGGAACGCCGCCAACGCCGAGCGCCAGATCGAGGGAAAGGCACCCGGTGGGGATGACTTCAAGATCGGTATTGACGGTGGCATCGCCGAGCTTCATTATCGCACCCTTGCCGTACTGTTTTTCAATCATGGCAACGGTAGAATTGAGGGCTTTAAGTTTTTCTTCGTTCATTATAATCTCCTGATGAAGTATATTAACCTAAATTATCTTTGGCGTTTTTGTATGCGAGGAAGAGCGCATAGTTTATCGCAGTCTCGGTAATCGTCTTTCTGTCGCCAGAAAGATTGTATTTGTATACAGTCGCACCCTTGAAAGATGACGAATCTTTGAGCGCGATGCCTATATAACACAGACCAACGGGTTTTAAAGTGTTATCCGACTGAGGACCCGCTATGCCCGTAGTCGAAACCGCAACATTGCAACGGCCGCGCCACATAAGGCCGTTTGCCATCTGCTTTGCCGTCTCCGCCGAAACAGCCCCCTCTGTCTTTAAGGTGACGTCCTTTACAGCCAGACGGTCGCGCTTGGAATCGTTGGAGTAGGTGTTCAATCCCTCATAGAAAATCTCGCTCGCGCCGGGTATATCGACAATACGCTTGCCGACGCCGCCGCCGGTGAACGACTCGGCGCAGGCAAGTTTATACTTCCTGAGCTTGAGAAGATCATAGAGATGTTTGGCTATGTCCACCTTTTCGTAGGCATAAATATGTTCCTCGAGCGCGGTGGCAAACATTCGCACGACTCCCGAAATCGCCTTCGCCCGGCTTTCGGGATAAACGAGTTCTATGGTGAAGTCGCCGTAGCTCTCGAACACGTTCACCTCGAGCGAAGGGTCGGCAGCCTTTGCATCCTCCACCACCTTTATGAGCTTATCGCGCGGGGCGCCCATCGCTTTTATGTACGACCGTGCAAACTTAAGCTGTTGCTTATCGTTGATGTGCGCGGCAAATTTATCAAAATCCGAGGGGTCGCCGGAATCGGTGAAATACAGAAATACAGTATTTTCGCCTGTATCCATAATTCCGTCGCTGAATGTACCGCCGTAGAGCGGCTGAAGATACTCGGTCACAGTGTTCTGCATGGAGCCCGGACACATTATTACTGCGTTATCGAAGTTCGAGCGGCAGTCTTTGAGCTGGGCGGTTATATCGCGGGAACTGTCGTAAGCAACGACGGAGATCTTGTCGAAATACAGTCCCGCCGAGGCGAACGCCCGCGCGCACGGCGTATATTCCGCCGTATCCAGGCACAACTTTTTATTCTTTAAAACTACAAGGCAATTTCTCATTTTAACTGACTCTTACTTTTTTAATACGTCTATATTTTTAACGATATAATTAATACCGGAAAGCACAGTGAGCACTATAGCCGCCGCAAACAGGACAAGGCCTACATAATTTACAACCTGCGCCGCCGTGTAGGCGGCGTCAGATGCAAGGTCGACTAGCTCAGTAACTCCTGCGCTTATCAGAAGGACTACTATAGAGGCGTCCTGAAATACAGTTTTATACTTGCCGAACATATCCGCCGCGATCACTTTTCCCGAATCGGCCGCGACCATGCGAAAGCCGCTTATTATTATCTCGCGCGCAAGAATGAGCGCCACACCGCAGCCCGCCACGATAAGCGCCCAGCTGCCCGTGAATGCTGTGAATATCCACGGCAATGTAAGCATTATTATGAATGCCGAAGAAACAAGCACCTTGTCGGCAATCGGATCGAGGAATTTGCCGAGATTTGTGACGAGATTGTATCTGCGGGCAATCTTGCCGTCGAACAAATCGGTAAGCGAGGCTATGGCAAACACCGCAAGCGCGACAAAAAAGTGACCCGTAAATTCGAGATAGAAAAACAGTACAAATACGGGGATCATGACCATTCGGCTGACAGTGAGCTTATTTGGAAGATTCATGACACCTCTGCCCTTTGCAAATTTATAAAATTTGTCGCCGGCGAAGTCCTCATGCGAAAGACCGCCGCTCTCCTCGGACGGCAAATCGCGCACGGGCGCGTTTTCGTCGTTTATCTCTTCACTCATCGGAATAATCCTCCGTTCTGCCATAAAGATTATAGCTGTCGCAACCGGTTATCAGCACGTCGTAATACCTGCCCTGCCCCGCGAACGGCGAATTGAACAGCACCTTGCCGTCGATATCCGGCGCCTGAAAGTATGCCCTGCCGCAAAAACAGCCGTCCTCTTCGCTGATGCCGTCGCACAGCACCTTGAGCTGTTTCCCGACGTGCGCCTTCAGCTTGTTTAAAGATATTTCTCTCTGAACGGCATACATGTCTCTGACGCGCCGCCGCTTCACCGTGGCAGGGATCTGCCCCTTTATCTTATAGGCAGGCGTGCCCTCCTCCCGAGAATAGGCAAAGAAACCGCAGTTGTCGAGCTGCGCCTCCCTTAAAAAGCTGCCGAGCGCGGCGCTCTCCTCCTCGGTCTCCGTTGGAAAGCCGCATATAAACGTAGAGCGTATGGCAATCCCCGGGATCTTTTCGCGCAATTTTTTTACCAGCCCGAGATAAGAGTTTCGCGTGCCGCGCCTGTTCATCATCTTCAGTACTCTGTCTTCGCTGTGCTGGAAAGGAATATCGAGATACTTTATTATCTTCGGATTTTGAGCAACGAGCGCTATTAGCTCGTCGTCGATCATCTCAGGGTAGCAATACAATAATCTTACGCTGTTTATATTGTCGAGCACTGTCAGCTTCTGTAAAAGTTCACAAAGTTTTTTCTGCCCGTAGAGGTCGATACCATAGCGGGTGACGTCCTGCGCCACCACTATCAGCTCGGCAACATCGCCCAGCGACTCCGCCTCTTCAAGAAGTTTTTCCATGGGATAGGAAAAATATCCGCCGCGAATCTTCGGTATCAGGCAATATGTGCACCTGTTGTTGCAACCGTCGGCTATCTTGAGATAGGCATAGTGCAGAGGCGTAGTTATAACGCGGGCGCATGTGAAGGGGTTTTCGCCCGTGCCCACCATGTTGCATCTGCCCTCGGCATACGCCCTTTCGAGCGCTTCAAAGAACTTATCGTAGTCGTAGGTACCCAAAAACACGTCAGCCTCGGTGAGCTCATCGTAGAGCTCGCCGATAAACTTCTGCGGCAGGCAGCCCGTGACCACAAGCTTTTCGAGTACACCGCTCTGTTTGTATGACGTGCATTCGATTATTGTATCAATGGCCTCGCGCCGCGCATCCTCCAAAAAGGAGCAGGTGTTTATTATAAGCACCTGCGCCCCGGAAATATCGTTGGTTATTTCACAGCCGCGCGCAACTATCTGCGCAAGCAATTTTTCGGCGTCTACCCTGTTTTTATCGCACCCGAGCGAAATAAGGCCAAACTTTTTGTGCGAATAATCAGTCATCGATGTCACCGTAAGTATTTATAAATTCGTCAAGCGAAAGAAGCACTTTCCTGGCCTTGGAGCCTTCGGACTTGGTGACATAGTTCATGTTCTCCATCCAGTCGATTATCTTGCAGGCCTTCATATAGCCTATAGGGAACCTGCGCTGTATCATGGATACGGAGGCCGCGTTAGAGGTAACACAGAATTTCAGCGCTTTCAGATATGTATCGTCTATCTTGCTCTCGTCGCCGCCGTCCGAACTCTCGGAGATGCTTGCCGCCTGTTCGGGCTCCTCCACCTTATTGATGAAGTCGGAGACGCTTTGGTCGAAGTAGGTCTCGTTATGCTGTTTGATGAAGTCTGTCACCCTCTGCACTTCGGGAGTATCGACAAAACAGCCCTGTATGCGCATCAGCTCCGGGCGCTCAGCCGAACGGAAGTACATATCGCCCTTGCCGAGCAGCTTTTCGGCGCCGCCCACGTCGAAGATGGTGCGCGAATCGTCGAATGAGCCCACTTTAAAACCTATCCTTGTGGGAAGGTTAGACTTGATGAGGCCCGTTATGCAGTCGACAGAGGGGCGCTGCGTTGCGAGGATAAGATGTATGCCGGCCGCACGTGCCTTTTGGACGAGCTTGATTATCCTGCCCTCTATGTCCTTCTTGGCCTGCAGCATAAGATCGCCGAACTCGTCGAGCACGATGACTATCTTGGGCAGCTTCTCCTGTCCCTCTTCAAGATGGCTGTTGTATTCGTTTATGTCCTTGGTAGCGACCTTTACCCCTCCCTTGGCGTTTGCGCCCGTCTCGGTCATGTCCTTGAACAGACTGTAGCGGCGCTCCATCTCCTTAATTGCCCAGTTGAGCGCCTTTATCGCCTTATCTACATCGTAGATTATCTCATTTATCATGAGGTGCGGCAGTTTGTCGTAGCTTATGAACTCGACCTGCTTGGGATCGACGAGTATAAAGCGCAGATCTTCGGGGCCGTATTTATACAGCAGGCTTATGAGAAGGGAACTCAAACATATCGATTTACCGCTGCCGGTAGTACCTGCTACGAGCAGGTGCGGCATCTTGGTGATATCGGGACAGATGCACGCGCCCTCTACGTTTTTGCCGAGGGCGAACGTGAGCGAATTGGGTTTGGCGTTTGTGTACGCCGTGGAGCGCATCATCGCCTTTAACCCGACCACGCTGCGCTTGGCGTTGGGAACCTCAATAGAGAGGGCACCCTTTGAGTAGTTGAGGTAAACGTTGACGTTCTCCTTCTTGAGCGCCATGGCTATCGACTCCCTGTATTTGAGAGAGTTTTTGATGTTGGTCCTGTCCTGAATTATCACGTCGAACCTGGTTATTGCGGGGCCGACCACGACGTTTGACATTTCACAGCCTACCCTGAAACCCTCTAAAGTTTCAAGGATTATGCGCTTGCTCTGCTCTATCTCCGTGGAATCTGCGGCGGTGTATTCGGGATACTCGTCCAGAAGATCCATGGGCGGGCGCACGTATTTTTTCCACACATGGGGCGGCTTCTGCTCCTCTGCAGTCTGCTGCAAAGGCGCGGAGGAACCTGCCGAAGGCGCCTGCCTTTCGGGCAGGGGCGCGGGTACATTTGAAGAAACCTGGGGCTGCTGGGGCATGCTCCTCTGCATACCCATATCGCGCGAAGGCAAAACGCCCTGGTCGCGCGGCTGCGCGGAGTCGCCACCGAATAATTCCGAACCGGTCTGGCGCGGCCTTGAAAGGCGCGAACTATCTGGCTCTATCCTGCTCTCGCCGAGGCGGGAATTTGAGGATGAGAACAGCGACGACAGGCCGCCCGCTCTGCCGCCGTCCGAGGGGGCGGTATCGCCGCGCGAACGGAACAGACCCGAGGAACTATCGTCCCCGCGCGAACTTTCCGCGGGGGGAGTCTGCCTGAGCGAGGACCCGCCCGAAGGCTCGCCGAAGCCAACTATTTTGCGGTCGGGCTCTTCGCCAGATGGCGCGGACGAACGAGTTATTCCGTCATCGGAAAAACGCGAACTCCTGCGCGTTAAATCCAATCCTCCAAAATCGTCGGAAAGTTCACCGTCGAACTCGCCCCGCGGCTCAATCAAGTCCTCGTCATCGTCCGGCACAGAATTTTCGGCAGTCCTGCGGGGAAACGTAGAATCGGCGCCGCGCGAATGTCCGAATAAAACATCGTCTATTCTTCTTTCGTCTGAAGAAACCGGTCCTATTCTGTCCGGCTTTTCATCTCTCGCCGGCAATTCATCGGAACGGTCAGAAACAGGCAGGCCGTCATCAAAATCGTCGTGAAAATCAGGTTCTGTTTCGGGAGCGTCTGTCTCAAATGTGTCCGATACCGCCGAATGTGAATCAAAATTTTCAGCAACGGTATCGTTTTTATATGAAGAGTAAATACCTGAGGGCTCGTCCACAAGCTTATCTACAGGCGCATCACCGTAAATCATGCCTGGAACAGAGGGCGCGGAAGTATTCTCTATACTTCTCTGGTATGCGGCGGTATACGTAGGCGCGGGATTTGAGGCTGCCTCTATGGTCGAAGGCATCGATGCGCTCTGCGAAATATTCTGAGAATCTTTCCGCGCGGATGCGGCGGAAGCAACATCAGATACGGGAACAGAAGGAGCGGGTGTAGCCGCGGGGGCAGGTTTTGCCGCACCTGAAGACGTATAAACAGGTTCTATCTTAGTTCCTGCAGACGGTTTATTGCCCGTGAAACCGCTTATGTAACCGCCCTTGTTTCCCGTCTTTACCGGTTGGTTAAAATAGGAATTTTCATCAAAAATCCCATTTCTTCTGTAACTTTCGGCAGCAAACTCGTCACGATCAAAAATAATGCGGTTTCCGAGTTTGTCACGGGAATATTTACTGTCTGACTCAGAAGAGCTTATACCGTGTATTGCGTTGTTATAAGCCTCCTGATTGCGCAGATACTCTGCATAAGGGTCGGAATAGGTCTGCACGGGCGCGGAACCGTTTTGATAATCGCCGTACGGCTGTGAAGATGCGCCGAAATCCTGACCGTAGCCCTGATAAGCATCTTCAACGGGAGCATCATAGCGGCTTTCGTACTGCTGAGGGTACGACGGCTGCACATACTGTCCCGCAAGGCCGTCGGCATAGGCTGCGGCAGATGTCTGGTCGTACTGCGGAGCGGCTCCTGCATATGGCTGAACCTGCTCGGACACGTGACTATCCGTCGCCTGATACACAGGCTCTGCCGAAACAGGCTGAACTTCTGACGGCTTCACTTCATCTGGTTGCTTTGCCATGGGCACAGCAGATTTTGCGGAAGTGCGCGCGCCTGCTCCCTTTGAATAGTGCTTGCGGAAAGATTTTATCGTAAAGTAGGCGCAGAGCACCGTAAGCAAAGAAAAGATTATGTACGCACCGATAAAAGTCGTGAGACTTGCAACGGGATACACCAGTATTGCCGAGAGCACGCCGCCGAAGGTGTACGACGAAAACTGTGCCGAAGCCGCGGCGTCGTAGCAAGCCGATATATAGCTGCCGTCGACGGTGAAGTCACGCGTGGAAACCGAATGAAAGAGTAAAAACAGCATGTACACGGTGAGCGACAAGAACAGCGCGGGGCGCACCTTTATCTTTATGCGCTTCTCAAACGTAAGCCATACGCCGAGACATGCCAAAAGAAATACGACAAAGAATGAGCCGTAGCCAAAAGTGCCGTACATGAAATAGCATATAGCCTGTCCGAAACCAGCAAATATTGCACTGCTGCTGCATATGGCGAGCATGACGATAAGGCAGAACAACAGCAATGCCATACCGAACATTTCCCGCGTAAAGAACAACGATTTACTACCTGAATTTTTTTTGTCCACTTTATATCTCTCCGTGGCGCGCCTGACATATGCCGCGCGCAATCCTACCAAAAATTTTCTATTATCAATTATATCATCTTGGCCAGCCGAGGGCAACAAAATCAAGCTATTTTCTCAAATTATATTATAAAGTCGCACGCGGGCGCGCATGAGGACCTCCAAGCAAAGATACCCGCACGGTTTTAACTTATGTACCGCACAAATTCCCGTTGCATAAAAAAAGCGCGCCGAAAAGCGCGCTTTTTAAATTCTGCTGCAAACTTTATTATAACTTTGTCTTGCCTTCTTCCGCCTGGATGATACTGCCCTCGTCGTTCCAGCTGTACATCTTGCGGATCTCTGCTCCCACCTGCTCTAAAGGCTGCGAAGCCTCTAATGCACGCTTTGCATTGAAGTGAGCACGTCCGTTGTTATTTTCGGCTATCCACTTCGAAGCAAAAGTTCCGTCCTGAATCTCTTCAAGAACTTTCTTCATTTCCTTCTTTGTTTCGTCGGTTATGAGGCGTTTACCTGTCTCGTAATCGCCGAACTCTGCTGTATCGGATATGGAGTAGCGCATCATGGAGAAGCCGCCCTTGTAGATGAGGTCGACTATGAGCTTCATCTCATGTATGCACTCGAAGTATGCATTCTTGGGATCGTAACCTGCCTCTACAAGCGTTTCAAATCCCGCCTTCATGAGAGCGGTAACGCCGCCGCAGAGCACGCACTGCTCGCCGAAAAGATCGGTCTCGGTCTCGCATTTGAAGGTTGTTTCAAGTACGCCCGCACGCGCGCCGCCTATGCCTGCCGCATATGCAAGAGCCGTGTCGAGAGCTTTGCCCGTATAGTCCTGTTCGATCGCAACGAGGCAGGGAACGCCCTTGCCGTCCTGGTACTCAGAGCGAACAGTATGACCGGGGCCCTTGGGCGCTATCATGAACACGTCTATATTCTTGGGGGGAATTATCTGCTTGAAATGTATGTTGAAACCGTGCGCAAAGGCAAGCGCCGCGCCGTCTTTGAGGTTCTTCTCAATACTCTCTTTATACACCTTTGCCTGACGTTCGTCGTTAATGAGGATCATTACGACGTCGGCCTTTTTAACAGCCTCGGCAACTGAATAAACTTCAAAACCGGCAGCAACGGCCTTGGGCCAGGACTTACCGCCCTCGTGCAGGCCGATAACGACCTTCACGCCGCTGTCGCGCAGATTGAGCGCATGAGCATGTCCCTGACTGCCGTAACCGATGACGGCCACGGTCTTGTTCTTCAAAACATTGATGTCGCAATCAGATTGATAGTATATCTTTGACATAAGAGCTTTCCTCCAGTTTTTGTTCATTGATAATTATATCCCCTGAAAAAAATCAAGTCAAGCGATATCAGAAAATTGCCGATAAAATATTGCATAAGTATGCAAATCGTTATATAATATCTTAAAAAATATTTACACAAAACGGATAAAATTATGGAAAACAACATCCTTTCGCTCACCGTACTGCGCGGACTGCTCGACGACGACCTGTTTGAAGCTCTGTATGCAGCAAAAGAGAACAGTGACGAGCGGTATGCCTGCTCGCTATACGGCGATTTTTTGAACACGCTGTATTCAAAGGGCGCCGAAACCGACCTGACTGCATACGTATGCAATGCAATTTTATACGACGAAAACGCTTTTTCAATGTGCTGCGCAAACGGAAAAACGCCTTCACCGTTCATGGTAAAGGCGTATCTGCGCGACATAAAGCTTATTTTGGACTACATTGCCGAACCTGCATGCGGGCAGGACGAATTTTTTGCTGTCGGAAAACCGACGCCGCTCTTTGACCTGTCGCTGGGCGACGAGGCATTTATTGCGCGCATCAAAAAGTTTTATAAAAAATACGGATGCGGAATGTTTATAAAATACCGCGCGTTCGGCTATGAAAACGACGAACTTGTACCCGTGGAAAACCCATCGCCAATAACTCTTGCCGAACTTAAGGGCTACGAGCAGGAAAAGTCTGCTATAGATTCGAACATAGTCAGCTTTTTAAAGGGCCTGCCCTACGGCAACATGCTCTTGTACGGCGACAGGGGAACGGGCAAATCTTCCACAATTCATGCCATGCTCAACAAATACTGGAGTCGCGGACTGAGGATTGTGGAACTTAATAAAGAGAACATGCTCGACCTGCCGAAGATAAGGCAACGCCTGATAGACAATCCGCTGAAATTCATAATATTTATAGACGACCTCTCCTTAAACGAGAGCGACGACAAAATATCGGGCCTTAAGGCCGCACTCGAGGGCTCAGTTGCGGGCAACACTTCAAACACTATGATAGTTGCCACGTCGAACAGGCGGCATATCGTAAAGGAAAACTTTTCCGACAGAGAAAATTCCGTTCACGTCAACGATTCTCTGCAGGAACAGCTTTCCCTTTCGGACAGGTTCGGCATAACAGTACTGTTCTCCTCCACCGATAAGGCGCAATACCTGGAAATAGTAAAAAAGCTCGCCGACGACGAGGGACTGCAAGCCGACGACGAACTTATTGCGCTTGCCGAGCGCTGGGCGCTTGTAAAGGGCGGCCGCTCGCCGAGAAGAGCGAGACAATTTGTCGACCTGGCAGTATCATGCAGAAAAAGGCATGCAAAAATCGACTTTTAAGTTATCTGTTTTCATCTGTTGTTAAACACAAATCAAATATTATTTAATGACGGTTATGTTATATACTATGTGTGGCATAACCGTCTTTATTTTATATTAAATCTGCCGCTACAGGCTCTCTGTCTGCGCGCTCAGCAGCCCCCTTGCGATGAAGTATATGTCTCCGGCGCCGAGAAACAGCACGGTATCACCCTCTCCCGCCGCACTCATAAACTTTAAAATATCCTCCGGGCACTCACCGTAGCGGCTTTTTTTGACTGCGCGGGACAGAGTGAATGCGCAGCCCTCCTCGTCAAAATATTCGCGTGCGGCATAGGTGCGGTAGATGAGAAGGTGGCGCACGCCCGAGAGCACCGAAACAAATTGTTTGAAAAGATTTTTTGTGCGGGAATAAGTATGCGGCTGAAAGACTACGAAAAGCCTGCCCTCCGTTATCTTTGAAGCGGTTTTGAGCGCCGCCGAAATTTCTGCGGGATGATGGGCATAGTCTGCGACGCAGCGCGCCCCGCCATAGCTGCCCAAAAGTTGCATGCGTCTTTCCACCCCTTCAAACTCCTCCAGCCCGCGCACTATACAGGAAAAATCTATGCCCTCCGCACTCGCGGCGGCGGCTGCCGCAAGCGCATTGAATACGTTGTGTTTGCCGAGAACTTTAAGCCTTATGTCACCGCGTTCTTTGCCGAACGCCGAGAGAGTGAAACTGTATGCGCCTTCACGGCATTCAAGCTCCGTCGCCCGGAAGTCGGCGCCTCTGCCGCCGCCGAATGTCACAGCGTTGTCAATCTCCGCAGCCAATCTGTCCTGCGGCACCACCGCGCACTCTGCACGCGCGGCGAATTTGCGATAACAGCAATACAGGTCATCGGCGGAATTGTAACACTCCAGATGATCGGGGTCTGTGCTCAGCACCACGGCAGTATCAGCTCTTAAAGACAGGAAATTTTTTTTATACTCGCACGCCTCAGTGATAAACCAGTCGTTGCCGAAAGCGCAAAAATTTGAGAACTGAAGAGAATAGCCGCCAATGTGGGCGGAAAAGCGTCTGCCCGCAGCGCTGAATATTGAAGCGAGCATGGCTGTGCATGTAGTTTTGCCATGGCAACCCGAAACTGCCACCACTCGCGAAAAGCATGTGCACACCGACGCAAGAAACTTTGCACGGGGTATGACAGGCTTTTTCAGCGCACGCGCCAGTTTGAGCTCAGGGTCGTTGCGCGCGACGGCATCTGTATATACAACGGCGTCGAACCCCGCCAACGCACCCGTGCCGCGTGGATATATTTTTATGCCGCATGACCTCAATGTGTCAGCACACGAAGTATCTCTGTCGCTTCCGCCCACCCTCTTTTTAGAAAGCGCTGCAAAACGCGCGAGTCCGCTCATGCTGATTCCGCAGATGCCTATGAAGTAAAAACTACCAAATTGCGTCAAAATATTGTCGGTCATATTAAATTTTATTAAATATTTTGCGTTTATAGCACGCTTTTTAAAATTTTATCCCGAAAAATATTAAAAATTAACGAAAAAGCTATTGAAATTTTCATTATTTTATTGTAAAATGATTTCCAGTAAAGTATAGTCTGGAGGTAGCGCTATGAAAATCTCAGACATACGAATCAGATTAGTCAGCAAGGAGGACAATAAACTTAAGGCTGTTGCCTCGATAACTATCGAAGATTGCTTTGCAGTCCACGATATCAAGATTATCGAAGGCAACGACGGCGTATTTATTGCCATGCCGAGCAGAAAAACTAATGATGGCGACTATAAGGATATTGCACATCCGCTTAATACCGAGACCCGAGACAAGATAAAAGAGGCAGTCCTTACGGCTTACTTTGACGCACTCAATAATAAATGAGCTTTCCTTGGTTTGAACAGACGATGCTTGATTTGTAGGGGAAAAATGCGACCGCTTTGCGGTCGCATTTTTCATTGTCGTAAAACCCGGGGCACTGCCGAATATTTACCTTTAAACCCTTTGCTGTTTCCAATAAAAAAGGCGGCAAAATCTGCCGCCTTTTTAAATTCATCGATCGATTTGCTGTAACTTAAGCACAGACAACCGAAAACATCGCAAGTAATCTTCACAATGTAAAAACTTACTCTCCCCTTCTGCCGAGATTTTTAAGGAGCTGTGCAAAGCGGGGAACGTTCTTTTCGGCAGGACGCTCTATAGTCTGCTGAGAAGAAGGCTGCTGAGGCACAGACTGTTGCGCAGGAGCCTGCTGATACTGAGGCTGCTGGTACTGGGGCTGAGCCTGCTGCTGAGGCTGCTGATACTGCTGATACTGGGGAGCCTGCTGGTACTGGGGCTGAGCCTGCTGCTGAGGCTGCTGATACTGCTGATACTGAGAAGCCTGCTGATACTGGGGCTGCTGATACTGAGGCTGAGCTGCCTGCTGAGGACGCTGAACCGTTTGCTGACGTACGGGAGGAACGGACGAATTCTGCGCAGTTGCCTGCTGTGCCGCCATGTACGGATCGGAAACCGAAAGACGGGAACCGCCGTATGCGGGCTGAGCATAATTGTTGCGGAATACGCGCTGCTGATCGTCCTCGCGCTGCTGCTGTCTGCCGTTATCGAATCCGGGGAAACCGGTAGCAATGACTGTTATTTCCACTTCATCCTGCACGTTAGGATCGATCCTGGCGCCGAAAATGATGTTTGCGGAGGCGTCGACAACGCTCTTTACCAGCTCTGCCGCATCGTTAACTTCGTCGAATGTAAGGTCTTCGCCGCCGACAACGTTGAGTATAACGCCGCGCGCGCCCTCGATTGTGGTCGTAAGAAGAGGGCAGTTTACCGCAACCCTTACGGCCTCAATTATTCTGTTCTCGCCTTTGGCAACGCCTACGCCGAGGTGGGCAACGCCTTTATCCTTAAGGATGGTCTTAACGTCGGCGAAGTCGAGGTTGATGAGCGCAGGGTTAACTATGAGTTCGGCAATACCCTTGATGCCCTGCTTTAAGATCTCGTCCGCAACACGGAGAGCTTCCTTCATCGGAGTATTCTTGGGAACGACAGTTCTTATCTTATCGTTGGGGATGACAATAAGGGTATCTACATACTTCTTGAGATTTTCAAGACCCTTTACGGTATTCTCCATGCGCTTCTTGCCTTCAAAGGCGAAGGGCTCGGTAACAACCGCAACGGTTAAAATCTTCATGTCGCGTGCGATCTTTGCAATTACGGGAGCTGCGCCTGTACCGGTGCCGCCGCCCATGCCTGCGGTTATGAAGAGAAGGTCGGTATCTCTCACCGCGTCTGTAAGAGCGTCCTTGCTTTCTTCTGCCGCCATGCGGCCTACGTCGGGCTCTGCTCCTGCGCCAAGACCCTTGGTAAGCGCGCTGCCGATCTGGATCTTGTTTTCGCAGGGCGACAATGCGAGGATCTGACTATCGGTATTTACAACATAATAGTCAGAGCACATGATGCCAGCCTCTATCATCCTGTTTACGGCGTTGTTACCCGCGCCGCCTACGCCGATTACCTTGATTTTGGCTCGGCCTGCGATATTGGTTACGTTATCGTTAAAATCGTTAAACATTTTCAACCTCCGTGTATGATTGACGGCCGATAAGCCGCTTATCTAAAAATTCTTGAAATTAATAATGACAATGATGAATTTTCTCTGTCGCCCAAAGCCATATCGATCAGACTGAAAAGCGGACCGAACTGCGGCTTATTGTAGAACGGAATACCAGGCGAAACGACTTCTACCTTTCTTGCCAGCCTGCTGCCCATGTAGTCGACTGCGCCGCGCACGCATGAGGTACTCTCACCCGTGATATACAGAGTTTTATAGTCGGTATTTCTTTCGGAAAAACTCTTTCCGCACTCCTCTATCGCCTCGCAAATGCCGTCGATAGCTTCGCGGATCCTGTCCTTCACCTCATGCAAAAGGAAACTGAACGTTCTCCCCCCGGAAACAAACTCAACGCCGCTGTTCTGATTTTCAACCGAATTGAGGTTGACCTTTCCCAAAAGTTCCGATGCGGCCTCATAGGGAATATTCAGCGTTTCGCTCAAGTAAAGAGCTATGTGGCCGGAGCCCAAAGAAAAACTTTCGCTGAAAACCACACCGTTTCCGCAGATCACGCTGTACGTTGACGATATATAGCCGAAATCAAAGAGAACGGCGTATTCATCCCTCTTTTCGGGAGCGATGAGATAAATTGCCTCCGCATGGACGGAAGGAATATAATTTATCCTGGTTATGGCCCCAAAACCCGCCAAAGCATTTTCACATGTTTCGCAAAAGAATGAAGCACAGAGGTAATGGCAGAGTCTGCCGCGCAAACTGTCAGACAACATACCGACGGGATCGACTACTCTGCGCATGTCCGACAACACATAGTAGAGGCAACCGGAACGGATGTAACGCCAACCCTTTCTCTTTTTGGGATACGAACTCTCTTCAAGCGCCTTAACGTCGTTACGGCTCACCCTCTTTGCTGACTGAAAGCCTATTGTGTTGTCTGATACGACGACGTTAGTAAATTCGCCGGGAACGCTTATGTAGAGCGTCCTTATTCTCCCGCCGCATGCTTCCGCAGTGCTTCTGACAACTGAACGAAGCGCATCGGCAAAACTGCCGGCGTCTAAAAACTGCCCCTCGGCAAACCCGTCGTACGGGCTTGAAAATTTACTTTTGATCACAAACGTATTGTTGACCCCTCTCTCCGCCACAACAGCTGTTATATCGGACGAGCGGACATCAACGACCGCAACGCTTTTATTGAGCATACAAACTCCGTTTAAAGCACCATGTGGCAACTTTTTCAAAGGTTACCATTCCTGTGCCACTATGCATTAATTATATAATAATGCGACTTTGATGTCAAGGAAAAAAACATTAAAAAACGCAGATGTTTAAGCAATACGCAGGCACTATTTGCCGTTTTTTGCAAAAAAAGATAAAAACGGCGCACGCAAAAAACGAGCGCCGTTTTATTCACTTCAAATGTGCAAAATACACATATAATATTATCAAATTATATTATCGAACCGTCGGGCAATATTACCCTGAATGCACCGGAATCTGTTTCCATGCAATACATATATCCGTCGAGTTTCAGATAATCGGGAGTCAAGTCGAATGCGTTGAAAAGAGCCTGCGCCTTTTCCTCTGTATGAACTTTATACTCTCTGATCTCCATTGTGACGCCGCAGCGCAGTTTTATGCGCAGAAGTTCGCCGAGTATAGAATCATTTACAGCCGTAACACTCTCTGCAAAAGCTCGTACGGAGGAAAATTTTTCGCCGAAAGAACTAAGGATATCAGCCACAAGAGCGTAATCATCCTGCAGCACATCCAGTAATACGTTGGGGGAACCGTCGAGGTTGTTTACATTTTCAGCCTTTGTCACCACTTCATTGCAGTTCCCGTCAAGAATGACATATCCTGAGCCGTCATCCGCAGGCACGGCAAAAACTTCCAGCCTCTCTTTCACAGTAACGTTTATCGTACACGGGTACACCCTCTCCGCCGACACAAACTCGGCGTAACCGCTCTCCGCCACAATGGCTGAGATATCCTCCTCGTTCACGGTGACTATCGTGCGGCCTTCGAACTGAGACAGGCTCTCCCTTATTCCTGATACGGTATCCGCAAACTCGTCAGTCCCGTCGGAATCGCCCGACGCAGTATAATCAACAGTGAATACATTGATGTTTCGCACCGCAAAAATTACACTGAGGCCTATAGCTACCGCCGCTATAAACACGGCGACCAGCACAAGCGCTATTGCTTTTCTTATGTACTTCATAAATTTCTCCGTATGTATCAAGAATTCCGGAACGCCCTTATGACATTTTCAGTCACACATCCAGCTACACCGCCACTCTTACGATATCTGCGCCGAGAGAACGGAGTTTATATTCAAACAAACCGTAACCCCTGTCGATATGCGAAAGGTCGAGGACCTCGCTCCTTCCGTCTGCCGACAGCGCCGCAAGCACAAGAGCGGCTCCGCCGCGCAGATCGCATGCCACAACCGTGGCGCCGTGGAATTTATCCACGCCGCGCACGAAGGCGTTCCTGTCTACGACCGTGACGTCCGCGCCCATCTTCCTGAGTTCGGGAACATATTTAAAGCGCGTTTCGAACAGATTTTCCGTGATCAGCGACTGACCGCGGCAGATACAGCAGAGCGCCGTCATCTGAGCCTGCAGGTCAGTGGGGAAACCCGGGTATGGCTGCGTTTCTATTGATTTTACCGAGACAAGCCTACCCTCTCTTTTTAATATTATTTTATCATTTTTTGCATATATTTTGCAACCGTTTTCTCTAAGTTTATGTAAAAGCGAGCTTATATTTTCGCCGCTGACTCCCCTTGCCGCAATCTCGCCGCCGCACATGGCTGCAGCAATTAAAAAAGTGCCCGCTTCTATTCTGTCGGCCATGGGCTGGAAAGCCGTTCCCGAAAGTTTTTTGACCCCTTCGACGACTACGGTGCCGCTGCCCGCGCCGCGCACCCTGCCGCCTATAGCGTTTAAAAATTTTTGCAGGTCCTCTATCTCCGGTTCTCTTGCAGCGTTTTTTATCACCGTTTCACCCTCTGCCTTCACCGCGGCAAGCATTATATTTTCGGTGGCGCCCACGCTCGGACAGTCGAGCATTATCTCATTGCCGACAAGCTTGCCGCATTCGCAAAGTATGTAACCGTTGCTCTCCCTTATGTTCACCCCCAGCCTTTTGAGGCCGTTGAGATGCAGATCTACGGGCCGGAGACCGATATCGCAGCCGCCGGGATAGGCTATCTTTGCCCTGCCAAAGCGCGATATCACAGGTCCGAGCAAAAATACCGAGGAACGCAACTCATGCGCGAGCGCACGCGGTATCTCAAAACAGTCGGCCGACGACGAATCGATTATTATATCCCCGCCGTCATACACTGCCCTGCAGCCGAGGCAGGCGAGTATCTTGACCATATTTTTTACGTCGGTAATGTGCGGCGCATTTAAAATTCTCACCTCTCCGTCAGTGAGAACTGCCGCGGCAAGAATGGGCAGAACGGAATTTTTTGCCGTCTGCACCTTGATTTCACCGTATAATTTATTCCCTCCGTTGATGATATACTTATCCATATTATCTCCGAGTATGTAAATTCGGGCCGAAGGCGCTGAATGCGCGCCACGGCCTGAACGGTATGCGGCGCAACTGACGATTCCGCGCCGCCGCACGCCGCGCACAGCGCGGCGCAACATTATGATATTTTATTATACGGGAAAAAGTTTTTAATTGTTAACGGGCTGCTTTTTGCCAAAAAGCAGCCGTGAAGCGCCCTTATCCTCGCCGCATGAGCGCGAGATGTTGAAAAGCACGCCCATGGAAGCCATGGTTATGATGAGCGAGGTATTGCCGCTGGATATGAGCGGCAGCGGAAGCCCGGTAGGCGGGATAGTGCCGCTTACGACGAGCGCGTTTATCACTACCTGTATGCCGTAGACGAGCGTAAACCCCGCGGCAAGCAGATACCCGAAAGGCTCGGAACACCTCTTCGCAATTCGTAAGCCCCTCCGGATTATGAACGCGCAGACGCAGAAGAATACAGTTATGCCGAAGAATCCGAGCTCCTCACCCATCACCGAGAGAATGAAGTCGCTTTCGGCAAACGGCAGAAAGCGGTATTTCTGCGTGGAGTTGAACAGCCCAACGCCGAACAGCCCGCCGTTGCCGAGGGCGTAGAAAGACTGGATGAGCTGGTACCCTTCGTCGAGCGGCGACGACCACGGGTCGAGAAAAGCCGAAAGGCGCTCCAGCCTGTACGGCTCGGCTATAATGAGAACGGGCACGGCGAGCGCGCAGGGAATGAGGACGAATGCGAAAGTCTTTAAATTGGTGCCGCTCAAAAAAACGAGCGCGAGCATGAGAAGTCCCAAACACATGGTGATGGACATATTCGGCTCTAAAATCACGAGCACGCAGAACAGCGCGCCCACCCCGAGCACGGGCAGCACGCCGCGCACCGTTTTGACCTTGCGGTAATTTTTTGCAAAATACGCGGCAGTGAACAGCGCATAGGCATACTTGGCTATCTCAGAAGGCTGAATGGTGAACGAACCGAAACCTATCCAGCGTGTGGCACCGTAGTTGGTGACGCCTATGCCCGGAACAAATACAAGCGCGAGAAGCACACCCGCGATTACGACGGCGGCATACCTGAACTTATACAGTCTATAATATGGGAAAAAGCAGAAAAATGCCATCGCCGCCCCGCCGGCCACCACGCCGAGGAGCTGTTTTTTCACGAAATACAGACTGTCGCCGTATTGCACTTCCCCCACGTAGCTGCTCGCCGAATATATCATCAGGCAACCGAAACACGCCATTAAGCTCACACAGACGATGAGCGGGATATCGCCGCGCGTCCTGCCCGCGGCGCTTATTTTAAGCCCCCTCATTTCCGCCCTTCACCATGCGGGCGAAGGCATCGCCCCGCTCTTCGTACCCCGAAAATTCGTCGAAGCTCGAGCTTGCGGGGCTTAAAAGCACGTTCTGACCAGATTTCGCCGTATGATCGGCAAGTTTCACCGCCATTTCAAAATCTGTGCAGAGCGAAAAGGAGCTGTAGCCTGCCTCCTGTGCTGCGGAGAGCAGTCTGAAACGGTTTTCGCCGTAAAGCACCGTGTGAACGACGCGGCTCTCCTTTATTTTTTTGAACAACGGATAGTATTCGTACCCCTTATCCTTGCCGCCGAGCAGCATGACCGTTTCGCGGCGCATGCAATCCACCGCCTTTATCGCCGCGTCGACGTTTGTGCCCTTGCTGTCGTCTATGTAAGTTTTGCCGTCGCGCTCGCACACCGTCTCTATCCTGTGACGCACGCCCTTGAAGGAGCAGACGGCCCTTGCGGCCTCCTTTACGTCCAGCCCGAGCGCCTCGGCCGCGGCTATCGCAGCGAGAGCGTTATATACGTTGTGCGTGCCGCTTGCCTGCATATCGGTTACTGAGAATATGCGCACGCCCTCACAGTATACCGCGCCGTTTTCGCACCACACGCCGTCGGAGCGCGGCTTCATAGAAAAAAATATGACTCTGGACCTGATCTTTTCGGCAAAGGCACCGACGATCTTGTCGTCGGCATTCAATACGGCGTATTCGCTGCCGCGCAGGTTGCGCAGTATCTTGCTCTTTAAAAATATGTAGTTTTCCATGTTATAGTGCCTGTTCAGGTGATCCTCGGTTATGTTGGTGATGACCGCGACGTGCGGGCGCAGGCTGGAGAGCGTTTCAAGCTGGAAGGAGGATATCTCTATGACGGCGAAGTCGTCGAAGTCGAGTTTTTCCACCTCGCCAACGAGAGGATTTCCGATATTTCCGCACATAACCGAATTTTTGCCCGCAGCCTTCAAAATGCCGTCTATCATGGATACCGTAGTCGTCTTGCCGTTGGTGCCCGTGACCGCCACCGCCGTCGCACGCAAAAACAGGGCGCCAAGTTCCTCTTCGCCCAAAATGCACTTGCCCTGCCGTCTGAACGACACGGGCAGAGAATTATCTATGGGGATGCCGGGACTGAGAACTAAAATATCGCACAGGCTTACCGCGCGCTCCAGGCCGTCGGCGTCGACGGGGTGCGCGCCGAGCAGCGTCAGTTCGGTCATGAGCGCTGAGATTTTGTCGCTGACTACATCGTCGTAAAGATAGACCTCCGCGCCCCGCCTAAGAAGAAATCGGGCCGAACTTTCGCCCGATTTTGACATGCCTGCAACCAAAAACTTCTGATTTTTGAAATACACCTTCCACACCTCAAGCAAAAATCAGACACAAAAGCCCCGCCAGAGCCGTTATAACGGAATACGCATAGGATATCTTGCTCTCGGCAAAGCCCTTCATCTGAAAATGATGATGGACGGGCGCCATCAGAAAGATCCTGCGCCTTGTCCGCTTATAGTATATTACCTGAAGTATTACGGATATTCCCGAAACAACGAACATTATGCCGATTATTGGAATATACAGCGCATTACCGGTAAACACCGAGACGCAGCTTATAAAGCTACCGAGCGCGAGCGAGCCGGTGTCGCCCATAAAGACGGAGGCGCGGCTTACGTTGAACACCAGAAAGGCCGCAAGCGCCCCGCACATAGCAAAGGGCAGAATGTGGAAGTTTCCTTCGGCTGAAAAGATGAGTACACCGAAGAAAAAGAGATATACAAGCGATGTGCCGCCCGCGAGCCCGTCGAGCCCGTCGGTTAGATTGACGCAGTTTACTGTTGCGAGAAACACAAATATGACAAGCGGGATCACTCCCCAGCCGAGATCGACGGACAGCGAAGTGAACGGAATACTGAGCAGAGTTAAACCGTTTACATAGCAGTAGGCGGCGGCTATAGCCGCTATGGCGCACTGGAAGATTATCTTCTGGTATGGCTTTAATCCGAGGTTGTCCTTCCGGTAGATCTTCAAAAAATCATCGGCAAAACCTACGAGACAGAAACCCGCCGTTATGACGAGCGTGAGGTTTGCCGTGACCGAATTTACCCCGCAGAAGATCAGACAGACTATGACCGCCGCACAGATAAAAGCCAGCCCGCCCATTGTGGGCGTGCCGCTCTTATCCCTGTGCTCCTTTACATATCCAAGAATATATTGCCCCGCCTTGAGACGCTTTAACAGCGGCCTTAAAACAAGGCAGAGGACAAATGAAATTAAAAATGCCGCCATTGCGGCGGCGCCTGCCGTCTTCATCAATATTTAGTATATTCAGCCGTTCAGCCTATAATGTTTTTTATAACCGTATTGTCATTATAGCTGTGTTTTATACCCATTATCTCCTGATAGTTTTCGCCTCCCTTTCCCGCAACAAGCAATACATCGCCCTCCTTTAGAAGATTTAGCGCATACTCCGTGGCCGTTTCCCTGTCAGTCACCGTAACATACGACTTACCGGACGGCCTCACTCCGTCCTCTATCTCCCTGATGATGTCGTAAGGATCCTCATAGCGGGGATTATCAGAGGTAATTATACAGAAGTCGGCATACTTTGCAGCGACGGCCCCCATGAGCGGGCGCTTTGTTTTATCGCGGTTGCCGCCGCAGCCGAACAGACAATACAGCCTCCCCCGGCACAGCTTTTTGAGCGACGAGAGCGACTTTTCCAACCCGTCGGGCGTGTGCGCGAAATCTACGAAGATATGCGCCCCGTTGAAACAGCCCACACGTTCAAGCCGCCCGGGCACGCTTCTGAGCGCGGCTAGCCCCTTTGCTATCGTTTCGATATTCACGCCCAGAAGTTTGGCGCACGTCGCCGCTGCCATGGCGTTGTAAGCGTTGTGCACGGCGGGCACGTGAAGCTCAACTTCATACAGTTCGTCGCAAAGATTCAATATAAACTTTACGCCCTCTATACTCTCCTCCACATCCACGGCAAATACGTCGGCAGGGTTATTGAGCCCGTAAGTCATCGGCGACGGAGCAAAACGGGCTATTTCCCTGCCAACGGCATCGTCGATGTTTATCACGGAACGTCGGCATCGTCCCCCCTCGAACAGCTTCTTTTTACAGGCAGCATAACTGCTCATATCCTGGAAAAAGTCGAGATGATCCTGCGTGCAGTTAGTGAATATTCCAGCCTCGAACTTAAGACCGGCTACCTTATCGAAGTACAGCGCGTGGGCAGAAACCTCCATAAACACGTACTCCACGCCGCAGTCGGCCATGTCACGCAATACAGAATGCAGATAAACAGGATCGGGCGTGGTGAGTTCGGGCGCTATGAAACGGCCGCCGTACGTTATCCCCAAAGTGCCGATTATCCCGCACTTTTTGCCCGCTGCGCGGAAGATCGAATCCAGCATATAAGTCGTAGTCGTTTTACCGTTGGTTCCCGTCACGGCAACAAGTTTCAAAACCCTGTCAGCCTCACCATAAAAGATACGCGCCGCTTTTGCCACAGCCGCCCTGCCGTCAGCGACAACTATCTGCGGCAGATCACAATCGAGTTTTCTCTCGCAGACAAGCGCGGCTACGCCAGCCTCTTTCAGATGCGCCACACAACTGTGCGAATCAAATTTTTGTCCTCTGTAACAGAAAAAAAGATCTCCCGCCTTTGCCCTGCGGCTGTCGGTGCAAAGTCCGGTTATTTCCATATCCGGCAATATGCCGGTACAGCCGACTGCATGTGCAAGTTGGTCAAGTTTCATAATCAAAGTCTCCGTTTCAAGTCTATGTTTTGCACGGTTTCAATTTTAACGCATCGCCGCACACTCATTATTCATATGGCTGAATATTTTTTATGGCTATGATATCTTCAAAAACAGCCTTTGCCGCGGGAGCCGCCACAGCGCTGCCATAATATGTACCCTGCGGCTCGTCAACGGTAATAAGAGCAAGATACTGAGGATCGTCGGACGGGAAAAATCCGATGAACGACGAAACGTATTTCCCCGCAGCTATCCTGCCATCCTCATACTTTTGTGCAGTGCCCGTCTTGCCGCCCACCTTATATCCCTCTATATAGGCCTTTTTGCCGCTGCCCTCGGTAACAACACCTTCAAGCATTTCAGCGAGAAGGCGTGAGGCCTCTTCACTGATCACCTTATTCTTTAAAATAGTTTCTATCTCCTCTACAGAACCGTCCTCCGTGACTACCCCCTTTAAAAGCCGTGGCACATAATAGTCGCCGCCGTTTACCGCCGCCGCGACAGCGCACGCCAGCTGGAGCTGGGTGACGGCTATCGTCTGCCCGAAGCCTATGCGTGCCAGATCGCAATTCCTGACAAGCGACTGCGGCAGAAGCATGCCGACGGCTTCGCCCGAAAAATCAATACCGGTTACGTTTCCGAAACCGAAGGCTGAGAGATAGCTGTAAAACGTTTCTTTGCCGAGAGAAAGGGCGATATCGGTAAAGCAAGGGTTGCAGCTGTTGTTGAGTGCCTGCGCAAGCGTCTGATTGGAATGTTTGCCGTTTTTGTGGTCAGACCAACACTTAATCGTCGTTCCGTCCACAGAGCGTGTGCGCGAAGAGTTGAATACATAGTTCGGTGAGAACGCCGCATCGTTACCGTTTAAATATTCCTCAAGGTTTATTGCCGCGGTGATGACTTTGAAAGTAGAGCCGGGTTCGTAAATATCAACTACCGCTTTGTTGCGCGAAAGTGTATTCAACGCCTCAGTATCGTCGCGCGGCACGTCGTTTAAATCGTACGACGGATAATTCACAAGCGCAAGTATCTCGAAGGTCTGAGGATCGAGCACTATGCACGAAACCGACTTCGCCCCGCTCGAAGCGTAGACTTCGCGCATGGTCTGTTCGGCCGCGAGCTGTATTTCAGCGTCGATAGTGAGATAGATGCCTGAACCGTCCTTTGCGGGGGAATAGACTATTGCGGAATTTTCCGTCTCAACTCCTACTATATCGGTGGTATACATTATCTCACCGTTTTCGCCCGCAAGCAGTCCGTTATAGTACTTTTCCAGCCCAGAAATGCCCGTTCCGTCCACCGAAGTGAAGCCGAGCACCTGACAGAGCACGTCGCCGTAGGTGTATTCACGCGTGTTGTCGCGGGCATAATAAACCCCTGCAAGGTCATATGAGATCATCTCAACTATGCTCTCATGCGAAACATGGCGCGTTACCGTCACTTCGGAAACGCCTCTCTTTGAAATGGTTTCAAGGACATACGAAGCACTGAGACCGAAGATACCGGCAAGCACGGCGGCGCAATACTCTTTGTCTTCGACGGCGTTCGGGCGGACGAATACCGTATAGGTATTCTCGTTGCCTGCGAACACGGCGCCGTTCCTGTCGTATATCTCCCCGCGCGAGGCTATGACGGGTATTTCCCTGTTCCACTGGTCGGTGGCCCTTATAACGAGCTCGCTGCCCCAAACGGCCTGTATAAAGAAGAACCTGCCGATAATTACGCAAAAAATAAAGGCTATTGCCAGACTTGCCGACAATAACCTCTTTTGTAGAACAGTGACGGAAAAACCGCCTTGTTGTTTTATTCTGTTTTTGATACGCATTATCTCCGTAATAGTTTTGGCATGGAACTCAGTCTATCCAGCCCATTTCAACCGCTAAATTATAAATGCTTTCGCGGGAGGTGAGGTTTTCATATTCAGAAGCTGCGCTGCTCATTTCTGTGCGAGCCGTTTCCGCCATGCCCTCGAGTCTGTCGATATCGTTGTTGAGATTGGATATGACCGCTGAGTTTACAATAATGAGCACGAATACGGCCATGATAAGCCCCACTATAATACCGATTATAGTTTTATCACGCCTTGACAGCGTGAGCTTTTTAACATTTTCTTCGCGCTCTGCGGGGCGGTCGATCTCCCCCTCCTGCTTTGCACGGGCGGGACTGTCGATTATAACGGTGCCGTCAGCCCCTATGGTCTGATACTGTATCGTAGTAGCAGTAGGACGAAGATCCTCGCTCTCTGATTCGGGAACCTGGATCTGCTGAACAGCAGGCGCCGGCGCAACAGGCGCCGTTGCCGCCGCAATTGCCCTTGCGGCCGCATACGCCTCTGCGGGCGTGGACGCATATGCCTGACGGTTGATGATGGGTTCGTTGAGAGCGCCGATGGCATTGATGGGGTTGTCGGCGCGGAAAATATCGGCGTCGGCACGCGCATTCGTCACCATGAATACAGGCTGACGCTCGGCCTGCGTATTCTGTGCAACTATGCCCCTCGTGACGGTAGCCTTTGTCGCACGCCTGGGACCGTACAGCATGTCGTGTGCGGAGCGCGGCTCTTCGGGCTCAACCTCTACGGGAGTAGTTCTTATGACGTTTGTACCTTCGGCGTCGATGCTCGCAACGACATCCTGCGTGGTATTCGCAGGGTCGAGAAGACGGGCAAGATTATTCCTCATGCGTGAATTGTGAAGGCGGTCTGCGTCGACGCCGGCCGCTTCGGTCTGTGCTGGCTGTTGTAAATACGTATTTCTTTCGATTACCGATGATGCAACTGACATAGTCCACTCCTTAAAATTGTGCCGATTTTGTAATCGTCTAAACGATTTTTTGCGCTACCCGCAGCTTAGCCGAACGGGAACGTGAATTTAACACCATCTCTTTCGGGCCGGCCACGACAGGCTTTTTTGTAATTATTTCTATTTCTCTTTTCTTTCCACAAACGCAAACGGGAAGTTCTTTCGGACACACACAGTCCGTTTCCAGAAACCGGAAAGCATTTTTAACAATTCTGTCTTCCAGCGAATGAAAGGTAAGCACGGCTATCCTTCCGCCCTTTTTAAGCCTTCGGGTAAGGCCTAACACGGCTTCGTACAAACCGTCGAGTTCTCCGTTTACCTCTATGCGCACTGCCTGAAAACTTTTACGGGCGGCAGGGCCGTTCTGACGGAATTTCGCGGGTATGCTTTCTTCGATTATTTTTGCGAACTCGCCGCAGGTTTTAATACGTGCGCGCGCCCTCGCTTTGGCCACATTTGCGGCTATCTGCGGCGCGAACTTCTCTTCGCCGTACTGCTTAAGTATCCTTGCGAGTTCTTTTTGCGGGTATTCGTTTATTACCTCTTCCGCGGTGAGCGCCGCCGAAGTGTCCATGCGCATATCAAGCGGGGCATCGGTAGCCATGTACGAAAATCCGCGTTCGGGCTCGTCTATCTGGTGGCTCGAGATTCCGAAATCGAGCATCACGCCGTCGAGACTGCCTACACCCTCTTCAAGCAAAACCTGTTCAAAGCTTTTGAAGTTGGATTTGTGAATAAAAAACCTTCCGGGAAAGGCCGAGAGCCTCTCCGTCGCCGCCGTTATCGCCTCGTCGTCGAGATCGGTGGCTATGAGTCTGCCGTCGGGCGAGGAGCGTTTGAGAATTTCATAGGAATGTCCGGCACCGCCGAGCGTTCCGTCGAAATATACCCCTCCGCTCTTTATGTTCAGCCCATCCATGCACTCTTCGAGCATTACGGGAAAGTGTGAAAAAGCGCCCATTTTAAATTCCGAGGGAATCGAAGTATTCGTTGTAGTTTTCGTCGTCGTCGGCGAAGTATTCGTCGTAAACTTCTTTTGCCCAAAGCTCGGCTCTGTTGCCTACTCCGCAGAAAACCACGTCCTTTTTGATGTGGGCAAACTCCCTTAAATTTGCGGGAAGAACCACCCTTCCCTGATTGTCCTCTTCAGCCGCTGCAAACGACTTTGTGAAGGAACGAATGCCGCGGCGCTTTTCCGCGTCGGACATTTTTTCCTCATTTATCTTGGCAAATTGTTCCTTAGCTATCTCTTCGGGGAATATGAAAATACAGCCGTCGGTACCCTTGGCGAAATAGTAATTATCGCCCAACTCTTTTTTGAGCTTTGCAGGTATTCGTATTCTGTTTTTCGCGTCCAACTGGTGGTTGTACTCGCCCGTGAGAAAAAACATTTTTACTACCCTTAATAAACTGTGAATTAATAGTACCACAAAATGTGACCACTGTCAACCACCAAAACAATGTTTTTTTAATTTTTTTAAATTTTTTGCAATTTGCTGAAAAATTTTTTGTAATCAGAAACACAAATTTAAAAATCATTATGTTCAAGTTTTTCAAAAATTGCACGATTTTTAGCAAAATCGCCGCAAAAAAAGGCTATTTTACCCATTTCTTTTGAAAAGTGGTCAAAATTCCCTAAAATGGTCACTAAGTGGTCAGCCGTCCCTGCCATCCCATCAAAAACTTGCGCGGAATAGCGTTTTTGTATGGATTTTGAAATGAAAATATAGTGAGTGCAGCCAAGGACCACAGAGCGGTAATCACCCCCCGGAAGACCGGACGCGAGCGCTTCGGCATCGAGCGAAAATATATTATTTTCAATCTCACGGGCAAGCCCCTTCAAAGGGTACACTTCGGCCTCTCCGCCGTAAGCCGAAATGAGCCGGAGAAATGACTTGCTTTTGCATGTCGCCTCTGTGGCAAGAACAAGAAATTTACCGCCGAGTTTTGCCGCCTGTTTTACGGCAGGTTCCACTCCGATTATCGGGAACGGGAATACGGCACGCAGGTCGGCAATACACTCCGCGGTAACGGTATTGCATGCGACGACAGCGGCGTCGGGACGAAGCGCGGATATTTCTTTGAAAAATCTGAATACCCGACGCCTGACCTCCTCCTCTGCAAGGTTACCGTAGGGGACGAAATAGTTATCGGCAAGGTAATAATAGTCGGCGCCGGGCAGGCGGCGCCGGCAGGCGTAAAGCAGGTTGAGTCCGCCGATGCCGCTGTCGAACATGCACACGAGCGGGCGACGGCTTTTGGCAATGCAAATCATATAAATATTTTATTTGCAGCCAAAATTTATATGAAAAAAAATGCGAAAGACGGCAAAAATTAGTTTACAATGCCATTTTTTTATGATAAAATTACTCAAGAATTTCATTGATACGCTTAAAGGAGAGATTGAAGTGCCTAACATAAAGTCAGCGAAAAAGCGCGTTCTTGTAACCGAAAAGAAGACTATGAGGAACAGAATCGTTAAGACCCAGGTCAAAAACGCCATGAAGAAGTTCCTTGCTGTTGTTGAAAGCGGAGATAAGGCTGCAGCTACGGCCATGTTCCCCGAAACTTGCTCGGTTATCGACGGCGCCGTTTCAAAGGGAGTTCTCAAAAAGAACACCGCCGCCAACAAGAAGAGCGGTCTTGCCAAAAGGCTCAACGAGATGGAGTAAGAGCCGGGCAATAATAAGTTATAGCAAATTGCAATCGGGTGCGACGCACCCGATTTTCTGTGTACAACCAAAAAATTCTGCAATGCCGAAGACTCATGAGTCTTCGGCATATTCTTTTTCAAACGGCAGCCCGATGACCCCTCCTCCGGCTGCCGTTTTATTTAACGTTTTATTTGCGGATAGCCTGGTGCTGATATAAAGCACAGCGTCAATGAGTGCCGAAGATGGCGCCCCTGGCGGGCGGCCTTGCTGCACAGGCACTATTTATTATATTATTTTGTCGCGCGCGCGAATCAGTCGGCCGACCGTGCTGTTATATTTTCACAAAACCGACATAAAACTGTCAAAATTTTACACATTTAAAAATTTGAAATATTTGGTTGACATATTGCGCATATGCACTTATAATCATTCACGGTTATTATTACTAAACTTTTTGTTTAAAATTGCTAACCGTTTAATAATTTTAAACGCGGAGTTTAACCGTACGTTTACTATTTTTAAACGGCTTGTTTAGTTACAGGGGTGTTACTGTATGGAAATCGGCAGCAAAATCAAACAACTGCGACAACAGCTGAACCTGTCGCAGGCGGAACTTGCAGACAGATGCGAACTGACAAAGGGATACATCTCGCAACTTGAGAACGACATCACTTCCCCCTCCATTGCGACTTTATGCGACATTCTGGCTGCGCTCGGCACAGATCTTGCCGAGTTCTTTAAAAAGGAGGACGACGAACGCGTTGTGTTCGGTGCGGACGATTTTATTGAAAAGCGCGACGACGGAATGACACTGAAATGGATAATCCCCAACGCGCAGAAAAACATGATGGAGCCGGTCATCTTAGAACTGCTCCCCGGCGCCGCCTCCTCGGAGGATTTTCCTCACGACGGCGAGGAATTCGGCTATGTGCTCGACGGCAAAGTGAGGATAACCCTCGGCAAAAAGGCGTACGTCTGCAAACGCGGCGAGACCTTTTATTATAAGGCAAACAAGACACACTGCGTGAGCAACGCAGGCAAGACTACGGCAAAGATACTGTGGATATCCACGCCCCCTAACTTTTAATACCTTAAGGAGTAAGCAATGAGCGACGCGAACACCATCATCGAACTTAAAAACGTATGCAAATCTTTCGACGATACCATAGCCGTCGAAAACTTTAACCTCACCGTCAAAAAGGGCGAATTCGTCACCTTTCTCGGTCCATCGGGCTGCGGCAAAACGACGACGCTGCGCATGATAGCCGGCTTCGATCTGCCCACTTCAGGCCAGATACTTTTAAACGGAGAGGACATAAGCAACTTGCCGCCCAATAAGAGGCCGGTAAATACAGTATTCCAGCGCTATGCGCTATTCCCCCACCTCAACGTATACGAAAACATTGCCTTCGGTCTGCGCCTTAAAAAAGTTGATACCGACGTACCCGACAGGAACGGCAAACTGGTAAAAAAACGCGCTCATCTCTCGCGCCGCGAGATAGACGAAAAGGTAAAGCGCGTTCTGGACATAGTTGACCTTGAAGGTTTTGAAAAACGCTCGGTTTCCACCCTTTCCGGCGGACAGCAGCAGAGAGTTGCCATTGCGCGGGCGATCGTAAACGAGCCAGAAATTCTCCTTTTGGACGAACCGCTCGGCGCGCTCGACCTTAAGATGCGCAAGGAGATGCAGATAGAGCTCAAGGAGATGCATAGAAGGCTGGGCATCACATTTATATATGTGACGCACGACCAGGAAGAAGCGCTCACCATGAGCGACAAGATCGTTGTAATAAATGATGGCGAGATCCAGCAGGTAGGCACCCCCACAGACATCTACAACGAGCCTATAAACACCTTCGTCGCCGACTTCATAGGCGAGAGCAATATCTTCAACGGTATGATGACCGGCAAGCTGAAGGTCAAATTCTGCGGCGCCGAGTTCGACTGTTTGGACGACTACGAGATAAACCAGTACGTCGACGTTGTTGTGCGCCCCGAGGATATAAAGATATGCGCGCCCGGCGAGGGGCAGCTCACAGGCAGGGTGACCTCAACCGTGTTCAAAGGCGTGCACTATGAAATTACCGTGGAAGTAGGCAGGTTTGAGATTGTCATCCAGTCCACCGCTTACGCCGCGCCCGACGCCGTGATAGGCATGAGGATAGAGCCCGACGGCATTCATATAATGGAGAAAGTTTACACCGAGAACAAATACGACGGCGTAATAACAAAGAACAACACCGTAAAATTCGGCGACGGCGAATTCGACTGCGACGTGACCCAGCTCTACCCCGGCTCTCATCTCGACGAGGAGGGCTACCTCATCACCGCTACAGGCGAAAAGCTCGACCTCACCGATACCGAAGTCACCGTTGAAGTGGGCTTCAGGGATATAACGATGAGCGATGAAGAGGATGCAGGCGGCGTTGAAGGCAACATCATATCAATGATATATAAAGGCGACCACTACCGCTATATCGTAAGGACGGAAGAAAACGAGGAGGACTATGTGCTCGCCTGTCCCGATCTGTGGAACATTGGCGACCAGGTAAGCCTTATCATTCCCGCCGACAAGATAAAACTCACATTAAAACCCGCGGCAGGTGAAAAGAAATGACAAAAGCCCTTTCATTGCGTTTCAACAGAAAGCAGCTGTGCATACCGTATGCCGCCTTTCTGATTCTGTTTGTTATCTGCCCGTTGCTTGTCATTATTTACTACGCTTTCACCAACAGCACGGGCGAGTTCACTTTCGACAACCTTATTCAGTTCTTCACCAACGACAACACTTTAGGCACGCTGTTATACAGCATAGCCATTGCCGCGGTGACGACGCTCATCTGTCTTGTGATAGCATATCCCGTGGCCTATATCCTTGCAAGGAGCAAGTTCAAAAAGAAGTACGTGCTCCTCATGCTGTTTGTTCTTCCCATGTGGATAAACTTTACGCTGAGAATAACGGCGCTCAAGGAGATACTCACCGCGATAGAAACTAATATTGCGATGTACCCCTTTTTAAACACTGTCATAGGCATGACCTACGACTTTTTGCCCTTTATGATACTGCCGCTTTATACCTCGCTCTCCAAGCTCGACAAGAGCCTCACCGAGGCGGCGGAAGATCTTGGCGCTAACTCGTTCACCGTGTTCATGAGGGTGATACTCCCCCTCTCCGTTCCCGGCATTATTTCGGGAGTGACGATGGTACTGCTGCCCTCCATGACCAACTACGTCGTCCTGGATATGCTGTATAACAGCACATACATCATGGGCAGCCTTATAGGCAGTTACTTTGCCACATACGACTGGAACAACGGCTCGATGATCTCGCTCATACTGCTGATAATCATATTCATAATAACCCTCGCCACAAACAGATTCAACGACAGCGGCGACGCGGCAGGGAGGACGATACTGTGAAGATAACTAAAAAAGTTTTAAGCGTCATATGGCTGGTGCTAATACTCGCGTTCATATATGTACCAATACTGCTGCTCGCCGTATACTCATTTACCGATGCCACCATGGTGGGCGGCGCGATAGACGGCTTCTCTTTTCAGAACTATATAACCCTGTTCGAAAACGAGGAACTCAGGGGAATGATAGGCGGTACCGTGGCGCTCGCGCTCGGTTCGGCGCTCATTGCCGCTATTTTAGGAACACTTGGCGCGATAGGCGCATTTTACTCGAAAAAAACGGCAAAACACCTCATCAACTACGCCAACCAGATACCCGTGGTAAACGCCGACGTAGTCACAGGCTTTTCGCTGTGCGTACTTTTGGTTGTGCTCCTCGGCATAGGCAAAGAGACATTCGTCCCCCTCGTGTTGGGGCATGTAGTGCTCTGCACGCCCTTTGTATATCTTTCGGTTATTCCCCGATTGAAGCAGATGGACAACAATCTCTATGAAGCGGCGCTCGACCTTGGCGCAACGCCCACACAGGCGCTGTTCAAAGTTGTTATACCCCAGCTGCTCCCCGGCATACTTTCGGGCTTCATGCTTGCGGTGACGCTCTCTTTGGACGACTACTTCATCACCACCTATACAAAGCCCTCCACCTTTGACACGATAAGCACATACGTCGTGAATGCGACAAAGGGCGGTCAGACGGACATAAAGACGGCGCTGTGGGCGCTCTCCACAATAATCTTCCTTGTAGTTGTCATAATCGTGGTGCTGATGAACGTACTCTCCGGCAAAAAGAAGACGACGGAGGAACGCATATGAAGAAGATAAGAATTTTTGCGGTAGCCGCGGCCTGTCTGCTTGCCGCTCCCACCTTCGTGCTTGCAGGATGTTCCGCACAGGACGACACCGTGGTGCTCCGCGTATCCAACTGGGAGGAATATATCGACCTGGGCGACTGGGGCGACGACGAAGCCATAGACATTGAAAACCCGTACACCGGCGAGGACTACATCATGGGCGTAAACAGCGTGATTGACGACTTCACCGAATGGTTCAATTCACAGAACTACGGCTTTGACGTACGCGTGGAATACTCCACCTTCGGCACTAACGAAGATCTGTATAACCAGCTGAACTTAGGCGACGTTTACGACCTTGTATGCCCCTCCGACTACATGATAATGAAACTTCTGTCAGAGGACGAGATACAGCCTTTTTCGGAAGAGTTTATGGACGAGAGCAACCCTGAAAACTACTATATAAACGGCGTTTCGGAATACATCGACGGCACCGACGGCAGCATATTCGACCAATACGGCTGGAACGGCATAGCCGCCTGCTACATGTGGGGCACAACAGGCTTTGTGTTCAATCCCGAACTTGTAGACGAGGATAACGCCGACGTTGCTGCCTGCAACATACTCACCAACTCCGACTACTACAAATCGGTGACTGTAAAAGACAACGTGCGCGATGCATACTTTGCCGCCCTATCCATTCTGTTCGAAGATGAACTCAATGCGATAAACGCCGACGAAAACATGAGCGAAGAGGAGAAAAATGCGGCGCGCAGCGAACTTTTGAACAACACCGACGACGAGACGATTGCCGCGGCAGAGGATATTTTAAAGGACATAAAGGACAACGTTTATTCCTTTGAGACCGACAGCGGCAAGACCGACATGGTTACGGGCAAGGTCATAGCCAACTACCAGTGGTCGGGCGACGCAGTATATATCATGGACCAGGCCGACGAGGAGGACACCGAATTATGGTATTCGGTACCCGAAGAGAGCACCAATCTGTGGTTCGACGGCTGGGTGATGCTCAAGGACGGCATAGCAGGAAACGAGCAGCGGCAGATTGCCGCCGAGGCATTTGTAAACTTCCTCTCCCGCCCCGACATAGCCGTGCGCAATATGTATTACATCGGCTACACATCCTCAATCGCCGCCGACGAGGTATTCAACTACTTCGACTGGTGCTACGGCGTTGTGACCGACGAAGACAGCGAAGATTTTTACGAATTTGACAATGTGTATGTATACGACGTAAGCTACTTCTTCGGCGAGGACAGCTATATCTATATAGATATGGATACCGTTGACGTGCATGGCGCCACCCTAACACACGACTATGAGGATGACGACTACGTAGCAGGTTATCCGGTTTACAGCGGCGGGACGATAAGCATCGGAAGGCAGGCCTTCGGGCAATACCCTACCGGCGACGTTATCAACCGCAGCGTTGTGATGTTAGACTTCGGCGATGACCTCGCCGCCATAAACCAGATGTGGATCAACGTGCGCTGCCTGGGAGCTACCGACATTGACGTAATGACCGTCGTAATAGTTGCAATCGTGATAGCGGTTATCGCCGCGGCAATAGTTTTATACCGCTTCAGGTTTGCAATATTCTATAACAGACCGGGAAAGCGGGCCGACGTCTGAACTTTCCAAATGAACATAAATACTATATTGCCAAATATATGAGCGGCGCGGGGCTTTGCCCCGCGCCGCTCATATATACAATATTAATTTACAATATCAGAGCAAGTAAACAACTGAGAGCCACAAGAACGACTAAAAAAACTATGTTGTATACCGTGAAATGCAACAGATATTTTGCGCGCATCTGCGGATATTCTCCGGCGAGCGCCTTATACGAAATAAGGCTTGCCATGGAGGCTATCAGCGTGCCGAGACCGCCCAGATTACAGCCGACAATGAGCGCCTCCCACTCCGTCGAAAAACCCGACAGAAGGAGCGCGGCCGGAACATTGCTTATCACCTGACTTGCAAGTACGGCGACGAGCTCTTCATTGCCGCCTATGACCGACGAAAGGAAGGTGCGGAACGCATCTATATTTTTCATGTTGCCTATAAAGATAAAGAGCGCTATAAAAGTACCCAAGAGAGAATAATCTACTTTTGCAAGCGTTTTTCTGTCGGCGAGCAGCAAAAACAGCAATATAACCGCAGCGATTATGAGCGACGGTACCACATTGAACAGGCCAAGAAGGCATACAATAAAGAATACCGCGGGCCAGACAAGCGAAAACGCACCATTAAGCTTGATATCCGTCTGCTCGAACGTGACTGGCACGGGCTTGAACACAAGCACAACGGCGGCAAGTCCCGCCCCGGAGAGCGCAACATATGGCAACATGAGGAGCACGAGATCGCCGAACGACATGCCAGAAGCGTTATAAAGATAGAGGTTCTGCGGGTTGCCCATCGGCGTGAGCATGCTGCCGAGGTTTGCCGCGAGCGTCTGAAGCACGATGAGCGGTATAATGCGCTTTTCCAACCCCGCAGACTTGAACACGATTATGCCGAACGGCACGAAAGTTATTAGCGAGACGTCATTGGTGACCGCCATGCTCAGAAAGAATGGCAGAAAGACGAGCACGAACATCAATTTTCGCGAGGTGTTTGCCCTTTTAAGAAGCTTGTTCGCCAGAATGTCAAAAAGCCCCGCCCGCTGAAAGCCCTTCATAACGGCCATCAGGCCGAACAGCAGCGCAAGCGTATCCCAATCGATATAGCCGAAATATTCCATGCTCGGCGGGACAAAGAATGCCGAAACGACGGCGAGGAGAATGGCCACGCACAGCACCACTTCCCTCTTCATAAAATTTAAAACAGCCGATAAAACTCTTTTCATACCTGCGTAAAACCTGCGCAGCCTGCAGAAACAGTGCAAACCGCCACGCGCGTGATTATAGCACTATTTGAAATTCTACGCAACAAATATTTACGTCTTTAGCCGAGAAACCGGTTCCAAAGACGGCTTTTTGCGCGCCTTGCTAAACAGATTGCCGCCGATGTTGTGATGTTACCCGCTTCAAGTCGGATTTGCGCTTTTACCCACGGCTATGTCAAAACTCTTTATGCTTGTAAATCGCACAGGAAATTATATACGAAGCGACGAACAGAACGACAGTTGCGGCGGCAATGCATACGGTAAACACAAGCTGACCGCCGTCTTCCATAATGTCGCCGAACAACGGCATCAATCCAATCAATGCAGCCATAAGAACGACCGCCAGCACTATCATATATACGCGCCCCTTTTCAACACCGAATCTGAATATTATCGGAAGCACGACCGCAAGAGCGATAAACTGCATACACACGGGAGCAATAAATTCCATAAGCTGATTTGTTTCGGCGCCGGCTATTGCAAATGCCGCAGAATAACCAGCCGTGCTGACGAGCGCAAACAAAATACCGAGCAGATACTTTTCAAAGACTATCGTCCCTGTCCTCAGTCCGCTCGCGACGACGAACTTCTGCCAGCCGTCCTTCTCCTCATAGGCTATAGCCGTAAGCGGCATGGATATCGTCACAAGAATGCCTATCGTTGCGGCAAAGGCAACGTTATGCAAAAAGACTGATATAACACAGAACAACACGATCATCGCAGCGTACCAAAGCGCCTGCTTACGAATATTGTAAAAATCTTTAATTAAAAGGCCTAACATATGCTCTCCCCCTTGGAATAGAACAACATTATATCGTCCAGGCTGACCGGTCTGTATTCAAAATCCCGCGGCATTTTCTCTTTTGACGCAAGAATATCGACGCCGTAATCTCTGTGCAACACCTTTACGACAGCAGTTTTATCCAATTCGGCGAGCTGCTTTTCGTCTGTGCTGTATATGGCATACCTGCTTAAAAGCTCATCCTTCTCCTCATTAAAAATAACTTTGCCGCCATGGATATAGACGATATAGTCGCATATCTTCTCCAGATCGGTCGTGATATGCGAAGAGATAAGCGCAGCGCGTCCGTTCTGACGGTTGTAGTCGTATATCATCTCAAGAATATCGTCGCGCACTACCGGGTCGAGGCCGCTCGTCGGCTCATCCAGAATCAAAAGATTGCTCTCGTAAGACAACGCAACGGCGATAGTTGCCTTCATCTTCATACCTTTAGAAAATTCCCTCAGCATCTTCTTTTCCGGCAATCCGAACTTCTGCACAAGGGATTTGAATTTCGCCGAATCCCACTTCTCAAATATATTAGACAGAACCTTGTCCAGCATTGATAAAGTCAGCTCAATGGGCAGGCCCATGTCATCAAACACAAAGGATATCTTTTGCCTGCCTCTCCTGTCCAGTTTATCCAACGGCATGCCGTCGACCAGAATCTCCCCGCCGTCGGGGTGAACGGCGCCCAACACAGACTTTATTATCGTGCTCTTGCCTGCTCCGTTTTCACCTATCAGTCCCACAACCGTACCGTCGGGAACGTTAAAAGTGACATCCTCGACGGAGAAGTTCATATAGCGCTTGCTAAGGCCCCTTATACTCAACATATTGTTATTTCCTCCCGCGGCAGATAGTTTTCACCATATTCAAAAACTGTTCTTCAGTCATGCGGCACCGCTCCGCTATTTCAGCCGACTTCAAAATATGCTCTTCCAGCTCTTTAAGGTTGCGCTCCTTAACAAAATCGCCGTTGCGTTCGGCAACGAACGTACCCTTGCCCACTACGGAGCAGATATAGCCGTCACGCTCCAGATCGGAATAGGCGCGCGAAGTTGTTATAACGCTTATCCTGAGATCCTTTGCAAGCCCTCGTATCGTCGGAAGAGGCTGCCCCTCCTCAAGCGTCCCTTCAAGTATCTGATTTTTTATCTGGTCATAGATCTGTTCGTACAGCGCCTTTCCGGATATGTTCGATATATGGATATTCATTGCTGTCCCCACATATATTGTATATATTGATTATATACAATATGATATACTATGTCAACGATATCGGCATAAATTTTATAAAAAAATTAAAGCAGCTTCCACGCGACGCATTTAATTGAAAATCCGGCAACAAATCGTTTGATTTTTTTTAAAATATATTGTATTATATTTGCGTTGCAAAATTATGCTTCCGTAGTTAAATGGATATAACAGCCCCCTCCTAAGGGGCCGTTGTGGGTTCGATTCCCGCCGGGAGTACCAAAGAAGCCGGGCACGTCTTTTGGACGTGCCCGGCTTCTTTGATCCCCTTTGAATAAGAGAACACAAAACCGCGCGAAGGCGCATTGTGCAGCCGCTATGCATTGCGAGATTGGAGGCGCAACCGACGATGCTCTGCCGGAAGTCTTCATACATAAAAACACTGACCGGTTTCCGCTTACGGAAAACAGCAGCTTAACCCGCATAAACCCCGAAACTTCCGCCAGCACAGAACGGCAGAGCTATTTTTTTTATTGCACATCAATGTATGAAGTGTTATAATAATGCTAAGGAAGACCACAAAATCAGCTAAAATGATAACAATATGCGTAACATAGTACTATGTAAAAACAAAAAACAGATTGAAGAGAACTTTTATGATATTATATTTTAAACAAAGATTTTTCAGTTGGTTCGATTCGTACGATATTTACGACGAAAACGGAGAAACAGCCTATACCGTTCAGGGCAGACTGTCATGGGGACATAAACTTGAAATTTACGACAGGAGCGGCAATTTATGCGGCACGGTAAAGGAAAAAATATTTACATTTCTGCCGAAGTTTGAGATATATGCCAACGGAGCGTTTTTAGGCTGCATACAAAAGAAATTTGCCTTCTTTAAGGCAATCTATGAGTTTGACTACAATATGTGGAGCGTAGACGGCGGCTTTATGGAATGGGACTACACCATCACCGACGCACAAGGCAACCTTGTTGCAACAGTGGGAAAAGAGCTGTTCCACCTCACAGACCAATATGTGCTCGATATCGTGAATCACGCCGATGCGCTTAACGTTCTTATGTTTACGCTTGCAATCGACGCTGAGAAATGTTCGAGAAGCTGACTTCTCCTCTTTCTACTATTTTTGATAAACACGGCTATACGGCACGGGGCGCTCCGGGTCGCTTTCATGCTCGCCGAGAAGCTTCTGCATCCATACCATATTATACCATCTGCCGAACTTGCAGCCGCAATTTACAAATTCCCCTACAATTTTGAAACCCATCCTCTCGTGAAAATACACGCTGCCGTGCGTAAGAAACTCATCATCTACCTCAGGCACGGCAATGCAGGCATACATATTTATTATGCCCTGGCTCTTAAGGGCCTCCTCAAGGGCGCGATATAGTGCCGTGCCGACCCCGCGCCTGTTAACGCCGCATTTTACATATACAGTAGTTTCCACAGACCAATCGTACGCAGAACGGCTTTTAAATTTTCCCGCATAGGCATACCCTGCTATCGCGCCGTCCGCTTCAGCCACAAAATAGGGATAAAATGACATTATATCTGCCATACGCTCTTTGAATTGTTCGACCGTCGGCGCTTCGTCTTCAAACGTTATGGCGGTATTATTTACATAATATGAATAGATCGAGTTGAGCTGCACGGCATCTTCAAGCCGCGCAGAACGTATTGAGCAACTTTCATCCATAATGGTAGATATCCTCTCCTGTAGCGCGGCCGCCGTATTAAAAATACGGCGGCCGCGCTAATTTTCTCAATATATACAAAAATCAAACAATCTTTTGCACAAATTTTACTTCGCTGTCTCCTTCAAAGAAATCTATATCGGCAAAATAGTCATTCAGAATAACAGTGTCAAGCATTGCCTGCTTATCGTAATAGTCGACAGCGCTGTATAAAAAATCCAGTTCACGTTCCCCGAATCCATCTGCATGATACGTCTCGTCAAAGTCATACGCATCCCATACATCGCCATTTTTTATATACAGATCTATAGTAGAAAAATACAGGTCGTCCACAAAGATGCCCGATTCATGGCTGACAAATATGCTTTCAAATTCAGACAGCATACTTACACCGTGATACAGATTCATATTGTAGTTATAACCGCAGAGATGCAATATCGTCGGCAAAATATCATAAGTATTGCAGAACTTTGTTATTTTGCCGCCGGTGAGAGGGCCGTCTGACGGGGCGCTGTATTCTACAGACGAATACCCTTCGATATCGAGGGCCGATACATTCAGATCCATACTGCCGCCGTACCACATGAAGCAGGGCACAGAATACAGGGCGGTATTATAGAACTCCTCAGTATCTATTCCCTTCATCAGGTAATTCATCTGATCGTAGTAGGCAGAATGGTCAGCGTAAAACATAAAGAATGTATCCTCAAGCTCGCCGCTCTCTTCAAGATCGCGCACGAGCATATTCACGCCAAAATCAAGATCCATTATGCCCGCCTGGTAACGCTTATACCTTAAAAAAGTTTCAGAATATACTCCCTGCTCCTCAAGGTGCTCCTCATCGATACCTGAAGTTCCTTCAACAAATTTAGAGGGGAACCTGTCGATAAGCCTGTAATAGTCCTCAAGCCCTTTGACCTCACACTTTTCTGAAAATTCAGCCATCTCCTCTTCACTCATCTGGCCCGATGACACTTCCCCCGCAGCCGAAGGCGATTCAGTATACGGATAATTACCAAAATTAATAAGGTCTTCATATCTGCCGTGAGATATGAGCGTCATCATCTGTGTGAAGAACGGACCCCCGTCCGAGTATGTAAATTCGTCGGCATAATTTTTGAAAACTTCGGAGTCTTTATCGAAATCGTAAAAGCCGTCTTTGTTTTCATACCCGTCCAAAAGCGGAAGATCCTCAAGAAAATGGGTATTTTCAAATCCGTAAAGCGAAGTGAACACCCGGTCACGTCCGTAATAACTGCCTTCATTTATATGAAAATAGTTGGTTGTGTATCCTTCTTCATTCAGAATATTCGGCAATGTATACGGCATAGAATTTTCTACTACGCTCTCAGGATCGAGCGAAGGAACCGAGGGATAACTGCCCATTATAGAGAGCGCCTCAGAGCAGTTGGTCTTATCGCGCGCATGGAAATCCGTCATGGCAATGCCGTCCTCCGCCATGGAGTAGAGCGTGGGCGTATATTCCTTATTGATGGCGTACCACTCGCCGGATTCAATTACGATCAGAACTATGTTCTTGCCGTCGATAGCGCCGGTATATATATTGTCGCCATAGACGCTTTCACTCATCTGCCCTTCGGCAAAATAGTTATCTACGTCTTTGATATCAACCTCATCTACATAGGTGTTCCCGCTGATCGAATTTCCTATATTGACGATAAAATATCCGTATGTGCCAAATTCACGGAATGCCTTAACGGTGAAAAATTGTTCTGTATACAGTTCGTTGTCATCGTAAAAAATACTCAGCCTGTCGTAAGTTTCATCCTTCTCAAAACCAGAAAAGCTCTCTATGGTAAACAGGTACAATATACCGGCGCAACAATCGGCAAGAATGAACGCTATGAGCATTATACAAATACTCGTCTTGTTATACAGTCCCTTGGGAACTGAGTACTTCTTCGCAAAGATGATAAGACCTGCAAGCGAGCCGCCAAAGAGCAGCACCAAAACAGCAATGAGCCACCAGTTTAGAAAGCTGGCGTCCATAACGCCCGTAACCTCGTTAACGAGATTGAGCATGCTGAAGCTGAAAACCGTACCGCTCATAGAATACAAAGCCTCGTTTGCAATTGACAAAACAACCTGAAGGCCTAAAACCACCCCCCAGAGTATAAGCTGTACTACTTTATGCGGTATTACAAATATTATAAATGCTACTATAAGAATTAAAGCTATATCCAAACCGAAGTACTGCGGCAAAAACCCAAAACCTATCGCGAGAAAGGTAATTATCTCTAGCAGTACGGCAAGAACTATGTAACTCCCTGCAAATACCGATTTTTGAATCAGCAGGCGCTTCATGCCTTCTTTCCTTCTCCTTGCGCGCCGACTTTAAAAGTTGCACGACATGCGTAAAATATATTTCATTAAAACTTTAGTTTCGGGGATAAACGTTATATCCCGGAAACTGCTGTAATTTCAGATCGCTTTACTTATTCTCTGCCTCTGTTTCGGAGCCGTCTGACGAACTTACTTTTCCGCTTTCGGCATTGGCTGCAAGCAGATTCCTTATCTCTGTAAGCAGTTCCTCAACTGTCGGCTTGGCAGGAGCCGCAGGCGCGGGCGCCTCCTCTGCGGCAAGCTGGGCCTCGGCCTGCTTCCTGGCATCATCCATAGCAATACCCTGCTCTTTCTTTATCTTTTTCGCTCTCTTTAATATCTCCCTCTCGCGCTTGGCCTGCTTATTGAGCTTACTTCCGGCTTCGCGTATAGTATTGATCGTCTTTACTATAGCAAAAATAACGATAGCGATGAGTATGAAATTGAGTACGGCCTGTATAAGCGCACCCCAATTTATTACGAGCGAGTTTGCCAGATCGAGCGTGCCGTCCTCAAGATAGACTGCATCAAGCACGGTACAGAGCGAACTTATGTCTCCGTCGCCAACCGCCCAGTTGATAAGCGGCATGATGATGTCGTTTGTCAGACTGGTTACGATAGCAGTAAAAGCAGAACCTACTACAACGCCGACGGCGAGGTCGAGCACGTTTCCGCGCATGATGAATTTTTTAAATTCACCCCAGATTTTTTTTAGTCCTTTCATAATTCTCCATTTGTATTATATTATTTTAAGCCAGTCAAAACTTTTTTAAGCAGTGACCGGAACTTTATTTTACTTGACAAGCTCATTAGCGAGCGCTTCAAGTTCAGAAACATTTTCATCGCCGAAAGCAGCACGTATTTTTACTGTCTGGCTGAGGAAATTTATATCCTTGCAGCCCGAGAGCCTTTCGCGCATAAGTTTTGCCGAAACAGGCGCCCACGTGCCGTTTTCAATGAAACCGACCGTGCGCGAACGGAAGTTGCGTTCGGCAAGGCAGTCTATAAATTCGCGCATGCAGGGGAATATCTCGGCGTTGTATGTGACTGAAGCAAGCACAAGCTTACTGCACATAAACGCGTCCGCCACGCATTTTGCGCGGTCGGCGCGGGCAAGGTCGGCAATTATAACCTCTTTGCCGGCTTTTTCAAGCATATCGGCAAGCATTTCGGCCACGGCCTTTGTGTGACCGTAAACAGACGCATACGCCACCATTATAGCTTCCTTTTCAGGCCTGTACGACGACCAGGTATCATAGAGATTTATATAGTGCGACAAGTCGCTTTCGAGCACGGGACCGTGAAGCGGGCATATCCTCTTCACGTCGAGCGCCGCGAGTTTCTTCAAGAGCGCCTGCACCTGCACGCCGTATTTGCCGACTATGCCTATATAGTAACGCCTTGCCTCGTCGTCCCAAGGTCCGGCAACGTCGAGCGCGCCGAATTTACCGAATGCGTCGGCAGAAAATACCGTTCCCGTGAGTTCGTCATACGAAACCATGACCTCGGGCCAGTGCACAAGGGGAGCCATTACAAAACGCAGCTTATGCCTGCCCAAATCGACAATACTGCCCTCCTCTACCCTGTAGCTGTTGTTGACCTCAAACCCGAAGTATTCCTTTATCATCACAAACGTCTTTGAATTGCCTATGATGCATACGTTGGGATACTCTTTTAAAAACTTTTGAATATTTGCCGAATGGTCGGGCTCCATATGGTGTATCACAAGATAGAACGGCTCGCGTCCGCCGAGCGCTTCCTTTACGTTCTTAAGCCACTCGTCGCCATAATGCGCGTCTACCGTATCGAGCACTGCTATCTTTTCATCGAGAATCACATATGAATTGTATGATACGCCGTCCGGCACCTTATACATACCCTCGAAGAGGTCTATAGAATGATCGTTTACACCTGCATAATAAAGGTCGTCTATAATACCGTACATAACTTAAACACTTATTCCTTTGAAATCTGATACAGAAATATTATATATTTCCAACAATGTATTGTCAAATTTTTAACGGTTACAAGATTTGGCGGGGCGCAAAATTTTTGCGCCCCGCCAAAATTTAAACATTACAATATATCTTTTGAACAAACTCTATCTTACCTGGCCGTTTCCCCTGACAACATACTTATATGTGGTCAGCTCCTTCAGCCCCATAGGCCCGCGCGCATGCAGCTTCTGCGTGGATATACCCATCTCGCAGCCAAGACCGAACTCCCCGCCGTCGGTAAAGCGCGTTGAGGCGTTGACATACACGGCGGCGCTGTCTACCGCGCTTACAAAATAGTCTGCGACGGCGCCGTCCTCCGTGACGATGCAATCGCTGTGCGCGGTGGAATGAACGGCGATGTGATTTACCGCCTCTCTTACGGAATCAACCACTTTTACCGCCATTACATAATCCAAAAATTCAGTATCAAAATCGCTCTCTCCCGCCGGAATGCAGTTTTCGCGTCCGCCGAGTACCGGATATGCTCTTTCATCGAGCTTAAACAACACGGGATTTATTTTGCGTTCTTCTACAAGCCGCTTCCAAAGCTTCGGCAAAAATTCGCCGGCGATACCTGCGTGCACGAGGCAAACCTCCATTGCGTTGCATACCGAAGGACGGCTGCACTTGGCGTTTTCGATGATATTCAGCGCCATTTCCTGATCTGCGGCACTGTCTACATAAACGTGGCAGATGCCGGTACCCGTCTGTATGCATGGCACTTTGGCATTCTGAACGCAGGCATTTATCAGTCCCGCCCCGCCGCGCGGGATAAGGAGGTCGACAAGTCCCGTCGCCGTCATTATATCGGCAGAGCTTTGGCGGGTGGTGTCCTCCACAAGGCCGATAAGTCCAGGCGCAAGCCCTGCCCTGCTTAAGCCGCGCCTTAAAGCTGAAACTATTGCCTTCGCCGAATTGTAAGCCTCCCTGCCTATGCGCAGCACGCAGGCGTTGCCGCTCTTTATGCACAACGCAGCCGCGTCTGACGTAACGTTGGGACGACTCTCGTAGATTATCGCAACCACACCGAGGGGGACGCGCACCTTTGTGACAACTATCCCGCTCGGGCGCGTTATGTTTTCAATCACTTCGCCGACAGGATCGGGAAGGGCGGCCACCTGCCTTATCCCATCCGCCATACCCTCTATCCTCTTTTTATCGAGGCGGAGCCTGTCTGTCATCACGTCGGAGATATTGCCCCTTGCCGCCTCCACGTCGGCCGAGTTGGCAGCAAGGATATCATCCGCCGAAGCGGCGAGCTCTTCCGCCATGGCCAAAAGCGCGGCGTTCTTTTTATCGGTGTCTGCGAGCGCCGCCTCATTTTTTACTCTGTTTGCTTCAATTAAAATTTCGCGCGTGGTCATGCTCTTTTACCCATAAAGCGCGTACCCGCGCCCCTGCCTTCAAATATATCATAAAGCGCCTCAGGCCTGTCGCCGCGGGCAATTATCATATCTATTCCGCTCTCCGTGCATATCTCTGCGGCATGAATCTTCGTGGCCATGCCGCCCGTGCCGAGCGCGCTCCCCGCCCCGCCGGCAAGCGCGCGGATACCATCGTCAATCCTTTCGACGACGGGAATGAGCCGAGCCGATTTATCCTTTTTGGGGTCAGCCGAATACAGTCCGTCGATATCGGTCAGAAGAATCAGAAGATCTGCCCTTATGTTTACCGCGACTATCGCCGCGAGAGTATCATTGTCGCCCACGGCTATTTCGGCTGTGGCGACGGTATCATTTTCGTTTATTACGGGCAGGGCGCCGAGTTCGAGCAAGCGTTCCATAGTGTTGATGAAGTGCGTGCGTCTCGACTCGTTTTCAATATCGTCGCCGGTAATTAGTATCTGTGCGACGGTATGATTATATTCCGAAAACAGCTTATCGTATGTATACATCAGCTCGCACTGTCCGACGGCGGCCGCCGCCTGCTTTGTCGGCATATCCTGCGGACGGGAAGCAAGGTTGAGTTTGCCCACACCCATACCTATCGCGCCCGAGGAGACTAGCACTATCTCGTTCCCTGCGTTCTTTAAATCGCTTATCACCTTGCAGAGAGCCTCTACCCTGCGGATATTTAGTTTTCCCGAACTGTGCGCAAGCGTGGACGTGCCCACCTTTATTACAAGACGCATAAATATTACCCCTGATATTGTAAGAGAGCTTATTCCCTTATAATATACTGTAAGGGATTAATACAAACCCGATTTAAAACGGTGATATCACGGCACTAACTGCGTTAAACCCCTTGAACGTGCCACCCGGCACGCCCTGCGGGCTTTGCCTTGTTTTTGCCGCAATCTGCCCGCTTTAAATTGCCTTGCACCTTTAAATAGCGTATTTTGCGGTGAATTGGCGCGATGACGAAGCAGCAATACTCTTCTCTTCTGTATTGCAATGAGGAAGAACGACAAGGCATGCAAAAGACGCATTTAAAGGCGGGTTCGTTTTATTCCCTTACAGTATACTATTTTATAATATTTGTCGGCTTTAGTCAACTGAATTGATAAAGCGGCCACATTTACGCGGCCGCTTTACATTGTATATCAATCTCTCTCTTCCCCCTGCTCTCCACCGTCGAACTTTAAAATATCGCCGGGAGTGCAGTTCAAATGATAACAAATGGCATTGAGCGTGGAAAAGCGCACCGCCTTTGCCTTTCCGCTGCGCAGGATAGACATGTTTGCCTCGGTTATGCCCACAAGTTCGCACAGCTCCTTTGAAGTTATGCCGCGCTTTTTAAGCGCCTCGTCAAGTTTAACGATAATAGCCATGACATTTTATCCGCCTCAGATTGTAAGCTTGTTCTCTTCATGCTCGGCAATGGAACGCTTTAAAATTCCTGCAAAGATTATAACAAGGCAGACTGTGAGCAGCGATATGAGCGAGAAATCAAAACTGTATGTAACCGTGCCGCCCATTAAAGCAAACAGCAGCATCGAAACGTAGAGAAAAACTGCTGCAAGAAGCGAATAGACTATAGACACCTTGCACTTTTTTGTGAGCTTGCCCAACATGCCTATCGTGTCGGGATCATAGATATCTCCTTTGAACCTGCGACTGAATTTTTTTGCTTTTATCGACCTTACCACGGGATAGATAAATGTGAGAAGCGCCACTACGCCAAGCAGAACGAAGGCCTCAACCAGCCTGTCCGCAGAGGCAATATATCTGAACAGCAAAGCCGTAGGTATGAATGGAAGCGCTATTAAAATGCCGGATATATCCGTCCTCGCCATCCACGCCCCGAGGGCTGCGCCAACCACGATACACACGGGAATCAATATTCCCATACATACTTTTATTGCAACATGTTTATTTTGCATATGATACCCACCCTTAAATTATCGAATTTCGATAATAGTATAGCATACAAATTATCGTTTGTCAATAATTTTTTTATAAGAAAACAGCGGGGCCGCAACTCGTGCAGTCCCGCCGTTTTTTTATACAGAGCTTTATAAGCCTTGCCGGCAATCTGATCTATTAATCAATTAAACGATACCCTGGGCCATCATGGCATCGGCGACCTTCTTGAAGCCGGCGATGTTTGCGCCCATCACATAGTTGCCCTCGTAGCCGTATTCCTTGGCCGCGTCATCGATATTGTGGTAGATATTCACCATTATATTCTTGAGCTTTGCATCTACCTCTTCAAACGTCCAGAACATTCTGCCGGAGGACTGAGCCATCTCGAGTGCGGAAGTTGCAACGCCGCCCGCGTTGGCCGCCTTTGCGGGAAGGAATACAACGCCGTTCTTTTGGAACACGTCGATAGCCTCGAGTGTGGAAGGCATGTTGGCGCCCTCGCCGACGTACTTGCAACCGTTCTTTACGAGAGTCTTTGCCGCCTCCTCATTGATCTCGTTCTGCGTTGCGCAAGGAAGAGCTATGTCGCAGGGGATAGTCCAGATGCCCTTGCAACCCTCGGTGTAAGTCGAGCCTGGAACGCGCTCTGCATATTCCTTTATCCTGCCGCGTTTTACTTCCTTTATATCCTTAACGACTTCGAGATTGATGCCGTTGGGGTCATATATATAGCCGTTCGAGTCGTACATGGCAACTACTTTTGCGCCGAGAGACTGAGCCTTCTGGCATGCATAGATGGCAACGTTGCCTGAGCCGGAAATGACTACCGTTTTGCCCTCGAAGCTGTCGCCGCGGGCCTTTAAAGCTTCCTCGGTGATATAGATGAGGCCGTAACCGGTAGCTTCCGTTCTTACAAGGCTGCCGCCGTAGGAAAGGCCCCTGCCGGTGAGCACGCCGACATGCTCATTGCGCATCCTCTTGTACTGGCCGAAAAGAAAACCTATCTCCCTGCCGCCTACGCCGATATCTCCGGCGGGAACGTCGGTATCGGGGCCGATGTGCCTGCAGAGCTCGGTCATAAATGACTGGCAGAACGCCATTATCTCCCTGTCGGACTTACCCTTGGGGTCAAAGTCAGAGCCGCCCTTGCCGCCGCCTATGGGAAGACCCGTAAGACTGTTCTTTAAGATCTGCTCAAGACCTAAGAACTTGATTATGGAGAGGTTTACTGATGGATGGAAGCGAAGTCCGCCCTTATAAGGGCCTATCGCGCTGTTGAACTGTACTCTGTAACCCTTGTTTACATGCACTTTACCCTCGTCGTCCACCCAGGGAACGCGGAACATTACCACCCTTTCAGGTTCGACAAATCTTTCGAGAAGGCCGGCCTTTTCATACTCGGGGTGCTTCTCCACTACGGGTGCGAGCGTAGTAAGTATCTCGGTTGCGGCCTGGTGGAACTCGGACTCGCCGGGATTGCGCTCTTTAAGATCATTTAAAACTCTCTCAACATATGTCATAAAAATACTCCTGTGAGCGGATACATCCGCGCTTTATTTCAATGAAGCAATTATAACACACGCTTATCGTTTTGCAAATTAATGAAGGGCATTTTTTTATAACGATTTTTTATATTTGCTATAAGTTTTGCTAATATTTTATGATTTTATAGTGTTTTACAGCCATTTTGGCAGTAAAATGCCTTTTTTATCCAAAAATTTTTTAAATAACAGATATAAGTTTCACTTATCTTACTTGTTTAACTTAATACCCGCCTGAGCAGAAATACACAGCGTTTGCCGTGTTATAGAATATATCCTCAAGCTCGTTTTGCGCGAATACTCCCGAAAGAGTTATATAATCCGCAAGATCGGAATATGTGTCGCGGCAGAGATTGGACGGCATGTCGGTGCCGAACATCAGCCTGTCCGCCCCAACTATCCGCTTTGCCGTTTTAAGGTGCTCCACAGCCGTGGGATAGGGGTAAGTTTCGGGCTGCTGGTTGGAAGCTAGCGAAGCGAGGTCGAAATATACGTTTGGCATGGCGAGCTTTGAGAGAGCGTCTCCGAGAAGAGCGATGTCGGTGCGCTGCGGCGCGAGCAGGTGACAGATCACAAATGTGACCCCGCGGTAATTTTTTATCGCCGCGGCAAGATTTTCGACCTGCCAGCAGCAGTTGCGCGGGCGGCCGATATCCATTACGACGATAAGGCCGTTATCCGCAGCGTGGCGGTAGCAGGCATTCATAAGTTCGCCGTTCAGATCGATCGGCGGGTGATAAGCCATGAGCCCCGAACCGTTGCTCACTTCGAACTTGACGGCCCTGAAGCCGAGTTCTTTGAACAGGCGATGTTTTACCGTCTCCGCCTTGGCGCAGAACGGGTCGTACGACCCAGCGCCGACAAGGCGGTGCGGGTACTTTTTCACCGCCTCGGCGGTGTATTCGTTCTGAAAGCCGAAGAACTGCCCCTGCAGAAGCACAGCCTTTTCAACGCCGTTTTTGTCCATGACAGATATCAAATCGTCGGCAGTGAAACTATCCCCGAATCTTTCGGGGATCATCTGAAATTCGCTGCCGTCGGCATAGCGCGCTCTTCCCCCTCCGACTCCGCGCAACTCCCCGCGCGAGGTAAAGCCTGCAATATACTGCACGACATGCGCGTGCGCGTCGATAATCTTCATTGCACTCTCCTTTTTTATAAATTATAACACATCTGTAAGCTGTGACAAGGCCGCGAACGCAAAAATGTAAAATTTCATAAAATATTGATATGAAAACTTTTGAATACGACAGACGGGCGGCGTTTGAATACGCCAGAATGTGGGCGTTCAGGCGCAACCCGCGCTATTATAACTTCGACGGAATCGGCGGAGACTGCACAAACTTCGCCTCGCAGTGCATATACGCGGGCGCGGCGGTAATGAATTTTACGCCGACTTTCGGGTGGTACTACATAGATATAAACAACAGGGCGCCCGCCTGGACTGGCGTTGAATACCTTTATAACTTTCTGACGAACAACGAGGGCGAGGGGCCGTTCGCCGAAGAGGCGAAGCTGAACAAACTGGAAGCAGGCGACATAGTACAACTGGGGACGGCCGCGGGCGACTTCTACCACTCCCCCGTCGTAGTAGCGGTAAGGCACGGAAGAATTTTTATCGCCGCTCACTCTTACGACGCATTCATGCGGCCGCTATCCTCATACAGCTTTGCACGCGCGCGGGGCATACATATTCTGGGCGTGCGCAAAAAATAAATTGCCGATGAGCTATGACACACATAAGACAGAGCGGTTAATGCGCGGCAAAATAAAATATTTGTCTTTCACGGCATAAAAACGCTTGAAATTTGGCGCGAAATGTTATAAAATCAAATGGCTGTGCAGAGATGGCGGAGTGGTCGAACGCGCACGACTCGAAATCGTGTTACGTGGGAACACGTACGGGGGTTCAAATCCCTCTCTCTGCGCCAAACGAGTATAATCCGAACCTGAAACCGAT
>ERZ1643249.168-NODE-168-length-85390-cov-247.370575_pt1 | contig 85390 bp, 88 predicted proteins | sample MGYA00579263_ERZ1643249 | MGnify/ENA primary metagenome ERZ1643249 (study PRJEB29033, sample SAMEA4952264) | chicken gut metagenome | biome: Broiler Chicken; feature: Gastrointestinal Tract; material: Caecum | place: Ireland | collected 2018 | study: Broiler...
ACGGAACAGGCGAGATAGAAAAATCAATTGACTGCTTCGAAAAAGCCATCAAATATAATCCAAATTACACTCTTGCCTATTACAACTGCGGCAGAGCTTATGAAGCCTATGGAAGCAATACAACAGCGGCTGAGTTTTATCAGATGGCTTATGACCTGAATGTCATAACCGAAGAACTCAACGCAAGAGAGATAGAAGACAGATTATACCATCTCTTTGATGCTTAAACTCAAAATACAAGCAACAAAAAAGGCGGATAATCAAATCATTATACCGCCCACATATACTCTCTAATTTATTTATCCTAATGTATTTATAGTTTAACAACTAAATTTTCTTTGTAACTCCTCTAAAATATGTATTTTCTCAGACGGTTTCGCCAAATAAATCATACTCTGACGCAGATACAATCTTTACAGACTCTATATCCCCCGGGATAAGAGGTTTATCAGTCTTTACATAAACATACCCGTCAACTTCAGGAGCATCCCGATAACTCCTTGCTACAACATGCCCCCTGGCATCAACTGTTTCAACAATACAAGGCAGAATTTTCCCGATAAAAGACTCGTTTATTTCTTTTGAAATAACCTGCTGCATCTGCATTATCTTTTTTCTGCGTTCTTTTTTTACCTTCGATAATACCTGAGGCTTCATCGAATAAGACGGTGTTCCCTTCTCTCTGCAATATTCAAATACCCCGACTTTATCAAAACGCATCTTTTCAACAAAATTGTATAAATGCTCAAACTGCTCTTCGCTCTCGGAAGGATACCCGACAATAAACGTAGACCTGATAGCAACACCATCAATCTTCCTGCGCATCTTTTCTATCAATTCTTCATAATCAAGAACCGGTCGATACATCGCTTTCAACATATCAGGATGCGAATGTTGAAGAGGAATATCTATGTACTTTACAACTTTCTCTAAAGAAGCAAATGCCTCAATCAGCTCATCACTAAAGGTTGAAGGATATGTATACATAACTCTTATCCATTGCAAATCCTCAATTTTATTGAGTTTTTCCAAAAGCTCGGCAAGAGCATATCTGCCATAGATATCTTTCCCGTAAGCTGTTGTATCCTGCGCAATCAATACAATCTCATTCACTCCTTTTGATACAAGCTCCTTCGCCTCTTGCAAAATATTTTCCATCGGACGTGACTTATAAGGACCTCTAAGACGGGGAATAACGCAATACCCGCATTTATAACTGCACCCCTCCGCTATTTTGAGAAAAGAACTTGCCCCTAAAGTTATCTGCCTGCGCACTACCTGCTCTGGATAGATATATTCAGGCTTCTTTGATACGCAATAAACAGTTTTTTTCTCCTCTAAAGCTGCTATAACACCGGCTATCTTCGATAAATCGGATGTCCCGACAAAAGCAGCCGCCTCAGGAAGCAAACTCTCAAGTTCATGTTGATATTTCTGAGGAAGACAGCCTGTGACAACAACTTTTTTCCCTTTCGAGAGCATTTCAAAAATTGACTGCACAGACTCCTTTTCGGCATCATGTATGAAAGAACATGTATTAACTATTACAATATCAGACTCTGACTCATCAAGCGTTACAGAGTATCCGGCATCATCAAGGATACCGAGCATAAGCTCAGAGTCAACCAGATTCTTCGCACATCCATGCGATATTAAAGCAATTTTCTTCTTCATATTATCTGTAGTTCGTGAACTGCAAAGGAATATCGTAGGAGTCTTCTTTTTCTTTCAAAAATTTGATGGCAGCCTGCAAGTCATCTTTGCTTTTGCCTGAAACTCTAACCTGATCTCCCTGTATTGAAGCCTGAACTTTCATTTTTGTTGTTTTTATATCAGCTACTATTTTCTTTGCAAGCTCAACACTCAAGCCTTTTTTAAGATTGAATACCTGACGGACGTTCCCGCCAAGTGCATTCTCTGATTTTTGGGCATCAAGAATTTTTATGCTCAAACCTCTTTTTATCATCTTTGACTGGAGGACATCAACAATATTTTTCAATTTTGTATCATCTGAAGTTGTGATGGTAATACTCTTATCTCCTTCAAGTTCAACATCACTGTTTGAATTTTTCAAGTCAAATCTGCTTGATATTTCTCTTTTGGTCTGGTCAACAGCATTCACAAGCTCCTGTTGATTAAACTCAGATACAACATCAAAACTGCAATCTTTAGCCATAAATACCCCCTTTTTTCTATTGTTTAAGAATATCAAAAACAGGGATTTTTCACAAGATTCTTAAACTGGGACTTATATAGCAAATTACACAGATACTATTAAAAGTCTGTCATTCTGATGGTTTTATCCAGAAGAATCCTTTTTATTTAGATACTTCGCTAACGCTCAGTATGACGTTGTTCTGGAAAGTTTTGGTGGAATTTGCTATATAAATCCCCTTAAATTGCCTCCTGATAACGGCGATTTTCTACAGGACTCTTCTCAGGAGCGTCAATTTCACGATAAACATCAGCAAACAACGAATTGATATATTCAACAGTCGCACTTCCTGATATCACAATATCAGCAGTTTCTTTCTTCGGCACAATATGTCTGAGAGCTTCTTTTTTCACTGTTGCAAACTGTATTTTTGCATCAGCATCCGTTTTGCCTCTTGACTTTGCACGCTTGTACCATCTTTCTTTTATGACCTCAGCATCAGTATCAACATAAATCTTCAAATCAAGAATATCAGAAAAAGTGCTGTCTAAAGCGAACAAACCTTCTATAAAAATAATATCATGCGGTTCTTTTGGCTGCATATCAAGAATTTGCTCGCATGTTGCAAAATTATAAACAGGAGAAGAAATGCTCTTTCCTGATTTTAGCTTTGAAATATGACTTTTCATAAACTCAAGGTCATACGCATCAGGGATATCAAAGTTTATACCCGTTTTAAAAAGAGCTTCAAAACTCCCTGCTTCCCTAAGCTCTTTTGATGTATCCCGATAATAATCATCACAGCTCAGGACAGTACATCTGAAATTATCCCTCATCGTATTGATGAATGTTGTTTTCCCTGAAGCTGACTCGCCTGCTATACCGATAACTATTTTCTTCCTGTTAATAATCTCTGGAATTTTTGAGACAATATCAGCTTTTTTGAACAACAAACCGCCGTTAAGTTTGTCATTCTTCACAAGATTATATAAAACCCTTAAGAACGCATCAGACGAATTCATTTTTCCCACCGTGCCGTTTTTAATAATTATAAATCAAAAAGCGTTGAAATATTGCGTTAATTTCTAAATATGTATTTTAATGTTACAATATAAAAAAAGATTAGTGGGACAAATTGAAGTGGAATTTGATTTTCAGCTGGATGACTTTCAGCTAGAAGCCTGTGAACATATTAACAACAAAGAAAGCGTCGTTCTCTGCGCACCGACCGGTGCAGGGAAAACAGTAATCGCAGAGCATGCAATCTATCTCGCTCTCAAAGAAAACAAGCGTGTTTTTTATACCACACCTTTGAAAGCCTTGAGTAACCAAAAATTCTACGATTTTTCAAAAAAATACGGTGAAGATAAAACAGGACTCCTGACAGGAGATACTTCTATCAACAGAAATGCGCAGATTGTCGTTATGACAACCGAAGTTTTCAGGAATATCTTATACGGAACAAACCTTGGGAAAATTGATGAAAACCTCAAAGATGTCGAATATGTTGTCCTTGATGAAGTTCACTACATGAACGATGAACAAAGAGGCACGGTGTGGGAAGAGAGCATTATCTACTGTCCTTCAAACATAAAAATAATCGCCCTCTCTGCTACAGTCGCTAACTCTCAAGAGCTTACCGACTGGATAAACACTGTCCACTCAAACACACATCTTGTCTACACTGATTTTCGTCCTGTTCCTTTGAGATTTTATTACTACTCGCCCTCTTCTCCGTTCAAAATTCATCCTATGTTTACGCCTGATGGAAAGATGAACTCAAAAATCAAACCCGAGAAAAATCAAAAATCTTTCGGCAAGCATAAAAATAAAAACAAATTCTACGTTCCCCTGCTAATAGAAGAGCTAAACAAAAAAGATATGCTCCCTGCCATATATTTCACTTTCAGCAGAAAAAAATGCGATGAATATATGGAAGAGTGCTCCCAGCTCAATTTATTGAACGACTTTGAAAAAAGAAGACTGACTCAAATTATAGACGAGTATATCCTTGAAAACCCCTATCTCGCCAAAAATAAACATCTTGAATATCTATACTCGGGAGTTGCAAGCCACCATGCCGGTCTTTTGCCTGCCTGGAAAGGATTGATAGAAAAACTCTTCCAGCAGGGGCTGATAAAAGTTGTCTTCGCAACAGAAACTCTTGCCGCAGGCATCAACATGCCCGCAAGAACAACCGTAATCAGCGCAATCAGTAAAAGAGGCGATAAAGGTCATCGTAACCTCACCGCAAACGAATTTTTGCAAATGTCAGGACGTGCAGGGCGAAGAGGTATGGACAAAGTCGGGCATGTCGTCGTAGTAGGGTCAGGTTACAACACTCCAGAGGAAGCTGTAATGCTTGCAAGCGCCAAATCAGATGACCTTGAGAGCAGATTTACCCCCGGGTATTCAATGGTGCTCAATCTTTTGCAGCGTTTTTCGATTGATGAAGCAAAAGAACTTATCCTCAAGAGTTTTGGTTATTTTTCTTCAAACAAAAGACTAAATCCCCTCCTTCAGGAGAAAAAACGAATACAGGACGTCATAGACGAAATCGATTCATTTATATGTCCTTTCGGACAAAAACCATCAGATATATTTGAGTTCAACAAACTCAAAAACATGTACGTCGAACACAGAAATTTGACCAAAATTCTGAAGAAACAGGCAAGACAGCACAATTCCCCCGAGGTTGTGGAATTCGAAAAGAAAACCAAAGAATTCTACAACCAGATGTATGAATACCAGTGCTGTGAATGCAAAAGATATAAAAAACACATCAAGGAAATAGAAATAAAAACAAGATTTGAGAAAAAACTCAACAAAATAGAAAAAACTATCCAGTACGAAAAAGATATCTACTGGAAAACTTTCTTGAATCATGCAGCAGTCCTCGAAGAAATGGGCTACCTCATTGATAATTACCCGAGTGAAAAAGGTCTTCTTACCTCTTCTTTGAGAACAGAGAATGAGCTGTATTTTTCTGAAGTAGTTTTGAGCGGAGTTCTCGACAACCTTGAACCAGGAGAACTTGCTGCGGTAATATGCGCCATCATAACCGAAGATGTCAGAAACAAAGCGTATCTCCCGCTGAAAGTCAGCAAACCCGTAAGAAAAGCTCTCGCAGATATAGAAACTATCGGCAGAAAAGTGTGGAAAATGCAAAAAAAATACAACATAGAAAAACCTATTTTGCTCAATCCTTATTATTCCCCGCTTGTTGAAAACTGGATAAACGGCATGGACTGGGAAGAGCTTACTGACAACATCGAAGTCCCAGAAGGTGATATAGTAAGGACATTCAAAAGAACTGTTGACCTCCTCAGGCAGTTATCAATGATGAAAGACATCCCTGAAAATCTTTCAAAAAATGCAGGATACGCACTTGAATGCATAAACAGAGAACCCGTCAAAGACGCATTTTAAGGTGTGAGTTATGACTACAAGAGCAGATGTAATAAAAATTTTGGATAAGTTCTTCTCACGGCATAAGCCTCTGGATATTGAATGCGAAAAACCAGAAATATCAAGATTAACCAACGGTGTTTTGAAAAATCTCACATACCTTGACTACCTGATTGAACAAACAATCGAAAAAGACATCAAATCAATACAAAAAAGCCTCCTCAACATTCTTCGATGCGCAATGTTCGAACTTGTATTCGACCAAACGCCCGAATACGCAATAGTCAACTCTTATGTAGAAATATCAAAAAAAGTTTCTCAAAAATCATCCGGTTTCATAAACGCCGTCTTGAAAAAGTTTCTCAGAAACAAAGATAAAATCTCACTGCCTGAAAAAGAAGTTAATCCTCTGAAATATCTGAGCATAAAATACTCTCACCCGATGTGGATGATTCAAAGATGGATAAACTTCTACGGATATGAGAAAACTGAAGAAATCTGCGCCTACAACAACAAAAACTCGGGACTCAACATAAGAGTTAACACACTCAAAATAACAATTCCCGATTTCAAAAAAATTCTCGAACAAAATAATATAGAATACGAACAAAACCCCTATCTTGAAGTATGCTTTAAAATCAGACACCATGGGCATATACCTGAGATTCTCGGATACAAAGAAGGATATTTCACTGTTCAGGGAGTTGCCTCATGCCTGCCTGCAAAAGTCCTGTCCCCAGAGATGCGCTCAAAAGTTCTTGATGTATGCGCTGCCCCGGGCGGCAAATCCCTGCATCTTTCGTCAATTATGGCAAATACTGGTGCCATTACAGCTGTTGACCTAACAGAGAAAAAACTCGAAAAACTAAAAGAAAATATCTCAAGACTCGGAGCAACAAACATAACGCCCCTGTGTGCAGATGCAACGAGTTATGAATATGCTCATCTATATGACTATATCCTGGTAGATGCCCCATGCTCAAATACAGGCATACTTTCAAAAAAAGCAGACATCAGATGGACAAGAAAAGAAAAAGACATCAAATCAATAAGCAAAATACAATATGAAATTCTCAACAACTCCGCTCAATACCTGAATGCTGGGGGATATCTCGTTTATAGCACATGCAGCATAGAACCTGAAGAAAATCTCGAAGTTACAAACAAATTTTTGTATAATAATCCTGATTTTGAACTCTGTCCCTTTACTCTTGATGAAAAGAACAACGGATTTGTACAGATACTTCCCTCTTATCTCGATATGGAAGGATTTTTCATAGCAAAATTCAGAAAGAAAAAATAAACAATAAAAAAAGCTCCTGACTATGGAGCTTTTTGGTTCTTAAAAAGGAGTTCTTTCAAAAATTCTTATCTTCTCTCTGACGGGACATTCTGAACATTCATCTGCTGTGTCAGAGGCTCTGCTTTCATCTTTGAGAGCTGGCGCTGCGCATTTTTGATTATCTCATTCAGCTGTTCAACATCGTTTCCGAGATTATTAAGAACAGATTCAGCATATTTTTCAGCACCTTCTTTAATCATAATTGCTTCATTCATTGAATTGGTGCGTGCTCTTTCAATATCTTCCTGAGCCTGTTTTTTCATAGCTGTACAGTCATCAACAACTTCTTTTTTGATTCTTTCTGCTTCCATCTGAACAGCTTTCAGAATTTCTGACTCTGCAATCATCTTGTTTGCAACGACCTGAGCCTGATAAATAATATTATCAGCCTTGTTCTGAGCTTCTGTGAGCATTTCTTCTTTGCGCTGAAGGACATCTCTTGCTTCCTGAATTTCCTGAGGAAGTCCGACTCTTACCTTATCTAGCAAGTCAAGAAGCTGATCAACATTTGTAATTGCATAAGGAAGAGGAAGAAGTTTGATTGCTCCTGTCAGAGTATTTTCCATTCTCTCTATCAGTGAATAAATTAAATTAACAGACATCTATTTAGTCTCCTTTTTAAGATTTAACAAATAATTGTAAACATTTTCAGGAACAAGTCTTGATACATCACCGCCAAGCAATGCAGCCTCTTTGATAATACTTGATGACACAAAATTATACTTTGGCTTTGTTGTCAAAAAGACCGTCTCTAATTCCGAATAAAGAGTATTATTCATCTGCGCCATCTGCATCTCATACTCAAAATCAGTGATAGCTCTCATTCCTCTGATTAATACCGTAGCATTTTTCTGCTTTGCATAATCAACAGTCAATCCGTTAAAACTGTCTATTTCAACATTCGGAAGATGAGAACAGCACTCACGAATCAAATTCAGCCTGTCTTCGAGGGGAATAAAACATTTTTTGCTGCTGTTTTTCAATACGGCAATAATTACTTTATCAAAGAGTTTCGATGCTCTTTGCAGTACATCCATATGTCCTTTCGTAATAGGGTCAAAACTCCCCGGGTAGATTGCAAGCGTCATGAACAAATGCCTTTGGTAGAATCTTTATTACTTAAATTATATTACCATAATGGTAAAAAATTTACATTTTCACAAGAAAAAGCTTACTATTGTTAACATTTCTAAAAATATTGACATATTTTCAAAAACTGCAAAATAGCTCTACAGAACTATATTATCTATCAACCTGACACCCTCGACACGGGCGGCAAGAGCAACAAGAGTATTATTGCTCAAAAACATGACAGGACTCAGGTCTTTGAAACTGCAAAACTCAAAATATTCAACATCAGCTGATTTTGATAACTCGGGCATAACTTTTTCTTTTATTTCTTCAATGCTAACAACACCGTCTTCATAGAGTTTTTTCACCGAGTTCAATGCTTTTGATAGAGCAAGCGCTTTCCTCCGCCCTTCTTCAGATAAATAAGTATTTCTCGAGCTTTTTGCTAAACCGTCATCTTCTCTGATAATCGGACAAAAGTTGAGTTTGATGTTCACATTCAAATCATCGCACATCCTCTTGATGATTACACATTGCTGGGCATCTTTTAGCCCGAAGAAAGCCTCATCAGCTTCTGTTATATTAAACAGCTTTAACACGACGGTATCAACTCCGTCAAAATGCTGGGTGCGTGACTTTCCGCATAACTTAGCACGCAGACACTCTGGCGGCACAACAAGCGTCATATGCTGCTTGTCATAATCGTACATATCAGAAGGCTGCGGAGCAAAAATCAAATCAACCCCGTATTTTTCACAAACTTTTATATCTTTATCAAGCGTTCTCGGATAGCGCTCATAATCTTCTCCGGGGCCAAATTGTATCGGGTTGACAAAAATGCTCACAACAACAACATCACAGCTGTCAACAGCTGCTTTTATCAAGCTTTCATGCCCTTCATGCAAAGCTCCCATCGTCGGAACAAGACCTATTTTCAGCTCCTGTTTTTTATATTTTTTTATTTCTTTTTTTACATCACTAATAGACTTTAATACTAACATCTCTCAGTTTTTGCACCTCTTGTTCGTTCATTTTGAATATCTCTTCTTCTGAGGGGAACTTCCCGCTCAAAACATCTTCTTTATACTGACGTGCGCATGTTCTGATTAACCCTGCCATATCAGCGTATTTTCTTGCAAACTTGGGTTTGAAAGAATCATATTTTCCGAATACATCATCACACACAAGAATCTGCCCGGAGCAAAAACGCCCTGACCCTATGCCTATCGTAGGAATATTTATCTCCTGCGTAATTTTCTGTGCACTCTCCTCTGGCACCATCTCAAGAACAACTCCGAAAGCCCCCGCATCTTCGAGTGCAACAGCTTGCTCTATCATCTTCTGAGTCTGTTCATAAGTCTTACCCTGAATGTTGTACCCTCCGAGAGTATACAAATACTGAGGAGTAAAACCTATATGAGATAACACGGGAACGCCGTTCTCAACAAGAGATTTTGTCAAATCATAAATATACTCCCCTGCTCCTTCAATCTTCACGGCTCTTGCACCGCCTTCTTTGATAAAACGACAGGCATTCTCAATAGCCGTTTTCTTATCGGACTGATAGCTGCCAAAAGGCATATCTCCGACAACCAGAGCTCTTTTTACCCCTCTTGAAACAGCTTTTGAAAAAACGAGCATCTCCTCCATCGTAACCTGATGAGTCGTGTCATATCCAAGAGCCACCATCGCAAGAGAATCACCGACAAGAATAATATCTATCTCTTCCTGATCTAAATATCTGGCTGTAGAGCAATCATAAGCCGTCAGCGCCGTAATTTTTCTTCCTTCTTTCTTGAACTTAATCAAATCCAGAAAACTCAACGGCTTGAACATATTTACTTAACTCCTTCTTTTACTCCCTGCATACTCTCAGGAATAGGACGATAGTGTTCTCTTTTGTTCGGTCTGAGAGTAATATGACGATACCATTTATAAACAACACGGGCAAGTCTCTTCGGGCTATGACGGACTAAACCCTGTTCATTCTCCTCTATCAATCTTGCGTTGATGATTTTTATGCCCATTTTTTTGATGTTCTCAACATCAATCACAACAGGACTCGAACCGTACTGTCTGTATTTTGACGCCAGATTAGAAGGCAGACTGTCGTTTATGATTACGGCATCTATAATATTCGCATATCCGGCATGGGTAAGAATGGTCTTTATATGGTCGCTGACAGAGAAGAAATCAGTTTCTCCTGGCTGGGTCATTATATTGCAGATATAAGCCTTATGAGCATGAGATTTTGAAATAGCCTGTGATATATCTCTGATGAGCAAATTAGGAATAATACTTGTATAAAGACTTCCGGGCCCCATAATAATTATATCTGCCTCTTTGATTGCTTTAAGCGCAGCAGGCAGCGCACGGGGTCTTGATGGCTCGCAATAAAGACGATGTATTTTCCCTTTTGCCTCAGGGATTTGGGACTCGCCGTAAATCACACGCCCGTCTTCCATCTGTGCAACCAATCTCATATCATCAAGCGTTGCTGGAAGAACTTTCCCTCTGATAGCAAGAACTTTTGAAGACTCAATCACAGCAGACATCATATCACCTGTGATATTGCACAATGCAGATAAGAAAAGATTACCGAAACTATGCCCCTCAAGACCGTTTCCGACCTTGAAACGGTACTGGAATAACTTTGTAACCAAATCTTCTTCGCTTGCAAGCGCTGCAATACAGTTTCTTATATCCCCCGGAGGCAACACGCCGAATTCTTTTCTCAAACGTCCTGAACTTCCGCCGTCATCACCAACGGTTACGATAGCTGTCAGATTGTTTGTTATATGCTTTAAGCCTTTCAAAATTGTAGACAGCCCCGTTCCACCGCCGATAGCAACAATTTTCGGACCTTTATCAAGCATTCTTCTACGATATAATCTTTCAAGGACATGCCCCTGATCTTTCGTATCAATCCCCTGCAATACAGATGAGTTTGCATTCAACCACCCCTTCAGGAACAAAATTCCGCCAAATCCAAGGAGTATCAACCCTGAAACAGCTGAAGGAAGAATGCCTGCGAGAACCTTTACCATATCCATAATAAAACTTATCGGCTTTGCATCAAACAAAATAGCAAGCCCGAGAGCAATAAAAACAGCCCCGACCAGCACCAAAAACAACCATCTTTTGACCTGCAGCCCCGGGATTAACCATCCGGCATTCCTTGATAATCTCGATTTAAACTTCAACGCTCTAACCCCTTTTTCTTTTTAATCAATCCACCCTGCCGAACTTACTTTGTTCAAGGCAACAGGAGAAACCTCATCTATCATCCCGTATATTTTCTCTGCAACAGCAAGTGCATTCGGTGATTTTGTATTCAAATGTATAGTATCGCATTTTATACTGCTGAGAGAGCGCTCTTCGTTTCGCACTGAAGATTTATGCAGCGCAAGTTCTACCTGAGATAAAATTTCTTCTTCATCATAAACAGGTGCCTTTGAAAAATCTATTCTGCCTTCTACTGTATAAACTTTCTCTGGCATAAATTCATGGGCAACACGCACCTCCGTTTCTTCCTGAACTGCATCAAGCTCAGGGCATGAAGCACCTACATAAATAAGCCAGGGATTAAATCTTTTTATGGCATCAGCTATATAATAAGAAACTTCGTAGTTCTCGGCAGCCTGCTTATAAAGAGCGCCATGAGGACGTACATATTCTATATCCATATGATGAGCTTTTGCCATGGCTGAAAGTGCTCCAAGCTGGTATAAAACCATAGACTCCATCTGATCTTTTGTAAGGCTCATCTCCCGATAGCCGAATCCCTGCAAGTCAGGATAACCTATATGAGCACAGAGCGCTATATTCTTATTCTGGATTGTATCAAGAGCTTCCATAATTGCTATCGGATCGCCTGCATGTGCGCCGCATGAAATATTCACGGTGCTGACATAAGGCAGAAGACTATATTCGATATCATTCTTATAAACCCCGAAGCTTTGCGCCAAATCGCAGTTCAAATCCATAATAACTTTCGGTTTATTCTGATTTGCTTTCAGGTTGGATATTGGTACCATCAAAATCTCACTTTCTTTTATACATTATTTTAAAATTATACTCTAATAAATTCCTGCGTCCAGAGTTTGTTAAGGTTTTATTCTATCCATCAATCTCGGGAACGGAATTGTTTCTCTAACATGGTGCAGTCCGCAAATCCAGGATACCGTTCTTTCTATACCGAGTCCGAAACCTGCGTGTTCAACGCTGCCGTATCTTCTCAAATCAAGATACCACTCAAATGCTTCTTCTGAGAGATTATTTGCTTTTAGCTTTTCAAGAAGTATGTCAATATTCTCTTCTCTTTGAGCTCCTCCGATGATTTCACCGTACCCTTCAGGCGCTATCATATCAACACATTTAACGGTCTTTGGATTTTGCTCATCCTGCTTCATATAAAAAGCCTTGCATTCTGCAGGATAATGGTGAATCATTACAGGTCTGTCAAACTGCTCTGATATAACAGTTTCTTCATCACCGCCGAAGTCATCGCCCCATTTGATATCCTCATGCCCGTTTTTCTTCAAAATTTCAATAGCTTCATCATAACTGATGCGAGGGAAGGGACGTTTTATGTTTTCGAGTTTTGAAATATCTCTTTCCAAAATTTCGAGTTCATCTCTGCATTTTGCGACAACACTCTGGACAATATATTCGACAAACTCTTCAGCAAGCGCCATATCGCCATCCAAATCGCAAAAAGCCATCTCAGGTTCAACCATCCAGAACTCTGTCAGGTGACGTCTTGTTTTTGATTTTTCCGCACGGAATGTAGGACCGAAGCAATAAACTTTGCCTAATGCCATCGCAGCAGCCTCCATATAAAGCTGTCCGCTTTGAGAGAGATAAGCTTTTGTATCAAAATAAGTCGTTTCAAACAGGTTTGTTGTTCCCTCGCAGGCTGATGGAGTAAATATCGGAGCATCTACAAGGGTAAATCCTTTTTCATAGAAGAAATCTCTTATGGACTTTATTATCTCGTTTCTTACACGCAAAATAGCTCTTTGTCTTGGAGAACGAAGCCAAAGATGTCTGTTCTCCATCAAAAAAGCAACCCCGTGTTCTTTTGGAGTAATCGGATATCCCTCTCCATCAGAAATTAACTTCATATCCCTTACAGAGATTTCATAACCGATTTTTGAACGCTTATGCTCATTTACCACGCCCACTATCTCTACAGAAGACTCAAGAGCTATCTTATCACCGAGTTCAAAGACTTCCTCAGAAACATCGTTTTTGAAAATTACTGCCTGAATATCAGCAGACCCGTCACGAATTTGCAAAAAATGGAGCTTCCCGCTTGAGCGTTTCTGATAAACCCATCCTTTTATCAACACTTCTTGAGATGCGTACTTTGCAACATCCTTAATCTGTATGTATTCAGGCATAATAATTCTCCTTTTTTAGATATTCAATTTTTTTGCAATTTCTTTAATATCAGCAGATGTTTTCTTCACATCTGCACATGAATATTTGATTGCAGAATCAGGGTCTTTCAAACCATTACCGGTAAGCACACAGGCAATAGTTGCTCCTTCTTCTATCAACCCTGCCTTATGAGATTTTATCAAACCTGCAACTGATGCTGCACTTGCAGGCTCTGCAAGAATACCCTCGCATGATGCAATCAGTTTGTAAGCTTCTATTATCTCTGGGTCGCTGACCATATCAATAATACCGTTAGACTCATCACGTGCGGCAACAGCCTTATCCCAGCTTGCAGGATTGCCTATTCTGATTGCCGTAGCTATTGTTTCAGGCTTCATAATTCGTTGATTTTTGACAATGGCAGCAGCGCCTTCTGCTTCAAAGCCAAACATCTTCGGTTTGTTTGATACAACACCCTTATCAAAGTATTCTTTGAAGCCCTTCCAGTATGCTGTTATATTCCCTGCATTGCCGACAGGAATACACAGATAATCAGGAGCAGCACCAAGCACATCACAAATCTCAAACGCCGAAGATTTTTGCCCTTCAATTCGATAAGGGTTAACTGAGTTCACAAGCGTAAGCGGGTAATTTTCAGATAACTCTCTAACGGCTTCAAGAGCTTCATCAAAATTCCCGTCAATAGCAATAATCTCAGCCCCGTACATCATTGCCTGAGCGAGTTTTCCCATTGCGATATAACCGTCAGGTATAACAACAAAGGTTTTTAAACCTGCCTTGGCTCCGTAAGCTGCAGCTGCTGCGCTTGTATTTCCGGTGCTTGCACAGATAATCGCCTTTGCTCCGTCTTCAACAGCCTTTGATACAGCCATTGTCATCCCTCGGTCTTTGAAGCTGCCTGTCGGGTTTGCTCCGTCGAACTTCAAATAAACATTAGCTTTCAAACCGATTTTTTTTGCAAGATTATCGGCTTTAATCAGCGGGGTATCTCCCTCATTCAATGTTATAACCGGAGTTTTATCACTCACCGGCAAAAAATCACGATATCTGTTTATGATACCTTCATACTTAATCGCTTTGTTTGTTTTCGTAATCATCTTTAGTCCTTTTGATGTTAATCCATCACTCTTATAACATTTGTAATATCTTTTATAATAGATGAGTTTGTCATCTCTTCAACAGCTTTCTGTATATCAGCTTCAAGCGCCATACTTGTCAATATTATAACCCTCGCTGTATCATTTTCCAAAATTCCCTTCTGGAGAATGCTCACAAAGTTGATATTATTCTTGCCGCAGATTTCTCCCAACTTTCCGATAACCCCCGGGACATTCTCAGCCGTAAGATTTATATAATACTTGTTGTGAGAATTCTTTATATCAAGAATATCAGCAGCCGTTTCATGTTTGCACTGCATCATAGCAAGCGGATTTTTATCACCTGCTTCCATCTCCTGCGCAAGACATAAAACATCACCGATTACGGAACTTGCTGTCGGGAACTCGCCTGCTCCAGGGCCTGAGAATATAACCTGACCGACAGGAAATCCCTCGACCATTACGGCATTCAACACATCATCAATGCGTGATATCATCTGTTTTTTTGATACAAGCATAGGATGGACTCTTATATCAACACTGCCGCCATCAAGAAGCTCTGCTTTTGCTATCAGCTTGATTTTGTATCCGAGTTCATCAGCATACTGAATATCCGTTGAAGTAATCTTCGAAATTCCCTCTCTGTAGACTTTTTTTACATCAATTCGCTGATTAAACACAATCGATGCGAGAATTGAAATTTTATACGCAGCATCAAAACCTTCAACATCAGCAGTTGGGTCAGCCTCTGCATATCCCAGTTCCTGCGCCTGTTTGAGTGTCTCAGCAAAATCAGCCCCCTCATCTGTCATCTTGGTCAGAATATAGTTTGTTGTTCCGTTCAAAATCCCCGCAACTTTTGTAACTTTATTCCCGCAAAGAGAGGTTTTTATCGGCATAATAATCGGAATACCGCCTGCAACTGCCGCTTCATAGAGTATAATGACATTGTTCTTCTTTGCCAGTTCAAAAAGCTCTTTGCCATAAGTTGCTATCAGCTCTTTATTTGCACTGACAACATGTTTTTTATTTTCTATTGCCGTTTTTACAAGCTCATAAGCCGGATTGGTACCGCCTATCAACTCTACGACAACATCTATATCTTTATCGTTTACAACGGAAAAAGAATCCTCCGTCAAAACATCAACAGGAAGATTCACGCTGCGTTTTTTGTTAATATTTCTTACGGCAACTTTCTTGATTGAAACGAGGTCATTTCCTTCAAGCGACTTCACTACACCGCTGCCCACGGTTCCAAGTCCTAGAATGCCTATCTTTAGAGGATTTTTCATCTGGTATAAAAACTCCTTTTTCTCTCTTCTTTATCTCTTAATTAAACCAAAAAAAGAAATATATGTCGACTTTTTCCAATTTTTTATGACAAAAAAAGTTTATTCTATTAAAATAAAAAATATAAAATTCATTAATCAGATGAGAATTTGCAAGTGAAAGAATACATAGGCAAAAAATATTATGAAACTCTTGGCGTACCATCTTCTTCGACTACTGAAGAAATAAAAAGCGCCTATAGAAAACTTGCCCGCAAATATCACCCTGATTTGAACCCCGGGAATAAAGCAAGCGAGCAAAAATTCAAAGAAATAACAGAAGCCTACAACGTCCTCATCTCTGATACGGAACGAGCAAAATACGACACAATCAACGGCTACAACATCAATAAAGGCACAGGCAGCAGACAACAAAGTTCAAAAACAACTTCAACCCAATCATCATACCAAAACAAACGAAACGCAAAACAGGCTTACTCAAACACGCAGAAAAAAGATGAACCGCCCAAAGAATTCAACACTGTATTCTCAGAGTTTATGGACGGATTATTCAGCCAGAAAAACAAAAAACAAACACCTCCGCCGAAAAAAGACTCTCCAAAACCAACAAAAGGCTCTGATATTACAGTCGACGTTAATATAAGCCCTGATGAAGCCGTCAACGGAACGGTAAAACAGATTAACGTATTATATGTCAGCGAATGCAAAAAATGCCATGGCAAAAAGTTCATCAACGGAGCCTCCTGCCCAATGTGCAACGGCGAAGGGGAGTTATCAACACACAACAAAATAAGAGTAAAAATCCCTCAAAACGTCAAAGAAGGCTCAAAAATAAGAATATCAAACGAGGGAAACAAAGGACAAAACGGCGGGGAAAACGGCGACTTGTTCCTGCTTGTGCATGTCATAAAAAACTCTATTCTGAAATACGACGGACTGAACGTCCTCTGCACAATCCCAATCACGCCGCCAGAGGCTGCTCTCGGAGCAAGCATAGAAGTCCCGACAAAAGACGGCGTTTTGACAATGAAAATCCCCCCGGGGACATCATCCGGACAAAAATTCAAACTCGCATCAGAAGGACTGAAAGACGAAAAAACAAAACAAACAGGCGACCAGATTGTCACGGTAGAAATTGTTATGAACAAAAATCTTTCATCAGAAGAAAAAGACCTGTATCAAAAACTTTTGAAAGCCCAAAAAATCAATCCGAGAGGAGATTTGCTCAAATCATGAACACAGCTGATGTCGTAGAGATTTTTTCTTCAATACAGGGAGAAGGACCGCATATCGGAGAAAGGCACTTGTTTCTGAGGCTATGCGGCTGCAATCTCAGATGCAGCTTCTGCGACACCCCTTTTGATAAAACAGAAAAAGCCGCAGTTTACACAAACAATGGAATAAGCTATCTGAAAAACCCTGTTTCTACAGGTAAATTAGCGGAAGAAATAAACAACTTCAACAATATAAACCACTCTTATCTAAGCATAACAGGCGGCGAACCGCTCCTTCATCATAAGTTTTTGAAAGACCTCATCCCGATGATTCATCTTCCTGTTTATCTTGAAACAAACGGAACTCTCTACCATGAACTCGAAGATATTATCAATCTTGTATCAGTCATCTCTGCTGATATCAAACTCCCCTCATCAACAGGACAGACATCCTTTTTCGGCGAGCACAAAAAATTCCTTGAAACAGCAAACAAATATAACAAAGAGATATTCTTCAAAGTTGTTGTAACCTCAAAAATTACGGAAGACGAAATTCAACAGCTTCATGATTTTTCAAAATTATCAGACTTGATTATACAACCGGTTAACTCAGATGATGATACCCTAAAAATCAATCAGGACAAGTTATTTTATCTTATGGATAAAATTCCAGGGGCAAGAGTTATCCCTCAATGCCACAAATTTTTGAATATTATGTAAAATGTTCACTTCTTTTTTGTTTTTTATGTTAGAATTATTTAAATAATTTTACGGTTTAGGAAGGTAAAAATGCGTTTCAGCAAAAATCACGGATTACCGGGCACTCTAATCTGTGTTGAAGGAATTGACGGTTCAGGCAAAAGCACCCAGCTTGCAATCTTGAGAGATTGGCTTATATCCTGCGAACAGGATGTCATCTTCACCGAATGGAACTCTTCTGCCCTGATTTCTCAGACAACAAAAAAAGCCAAGAAAAAAAATCTCTTGAGTCCGAGAACTTTCAGCCTGCTGCATGCGGTTGATTTTGCTGACAGACTCGAGCAGGTCATTGTTCCAGCTCTGAAAGCAGGCTTTATAGTGCTGGCTGACAGATATGTCTACACGGCTTTTGCACGTGATGTATCAAGAGGAGTCGACCCGCAGTGGGTAAGAAGTATGTACGGATTTGCTATTAAACCCGATTTAGCTGTCTATTTCAAAGTTCCTGTAGAGGTATCCCTTGAGAGAATCTGCTCGAACAGACAACCATCTTTTTATGAGGCGGGGATGGACTTGAAACTCAACACTGACCCGTATGTCAGCTATAAAATTTTCCAGAGCAGAGTAATCAAAGAATACGACAAAATGCAGGAAGAATACCATCTTTCAACAATTGACGCCACAGATTCAATTCATGACCAGCAGGTCGAATTCAGAGCAATCGTAAAAGAAATTCTGGCAACAAAAGGTATAAACATCGATGGATACTAATACAAGCTTTACAACAAAACACGGCTACCCGGGGCTCCTTGTCGTCATAGAAGGAACGGACGGCGCAGGCAAGTCCACCCAAATCAGAAAACTAAAAAGCTGGATTGAAAACACTCACTGCTACGGTGTAATAATCAGCGGGTGGAAAACCTCTGAGCTGTTTGCAAATGCAATAAACGAAGCCAAAGACCACAACCTGCTTAATGCAACAACTTTCAGCCTGCTATATGCATCTGATTTTACGGACAGACTCGAAAACAGAATTATTCCCGCACTGAAAGCAGGTTTTGTAGTTCTCCTCGACCGCTACACATACACAGCCTTCGCAAGAGATGTTGTGAGAGGTCTTGAGCCTGAATGGGTTCAAACTCTTTATAACTTTGCCCCTGAGCCTGATGTGGTTTTCTACCTCGACATGCCTGTAGATGCTCTGCTGAAAAGAATTATTGCAAAAACAGGACTTGACTATTTTGAATCGGGGAGAGATATAGGACTTAGCACCGATTTCTATGAAAGCTTCAAGATGTATCAAAGCAAAATCCTCTCTGAATACGAAGTAATGAAGCAAAAATACAACTTCATCTCAATAGACGGCACTATGAGCATAGATGCAGTTCAGGCAAAAATCAGAGGACATCTCTCTGATATGTTCTTTAACAAAAAAACTCCCGAATAAAAAATCGGAAGCTTTTTGATATTTAAAAAATTATTTTGATTATTCTCCTTCAAAAGGATTGAGAAGCCCTCTCATCGCAGAGTCGACACTGTCTTCCTCTTCGATTTTTTGAGCTGCTTTATTGACATAGGCTTCAACTTCTTCTTTACCAAGAGCACAATCATACATAATAAAAGCAGGTTTATCATTATGTCTGACTGTCAGAATAGGCTCCAATCTCGGAGGTTGATACAATCTGTCTTTGTTTACAAAAGCCGAAAGTTCGACAACGTCATTTTCAGGAAGTTTATCGAGAATTCTCTGACCTTCTTCAGTTTTCATAAATTTGCGAAAAGAGTCGATTTCTTTTATGCGCCCTGGCTGATTACGGCGAACGGCGGATAAATCAAGTTCATCATCATACGGATCATGAGGATTGAAACTCGGCTCAAATCCTGTATAAACAAATTTTGCTCCGAAGGATGGTGATGAATTGTTGATTGAATTTAACATTCTGTTTTCCTTTCTTGATTATATGTTGAATATATCATCTTCATCAACTCTTTTGCTTTCAGGTGTATTCACCGTAAACGGTGTTGTCAACAGGTCATAAATATCTTTCTTTGAATCTGCTTGTTTTTCGTCTTCAAGAGTTTCATCCACCCATTCTTTAAAAGCTTCTATTGTAGACTTATTAGAAGTATTCAGAGTTTCTGTTAAAGAATAATAATCATTATGACTTATGCTCACTCTTGGTTTCAAAGCAGCAGGAGTTTTATCTGCTCCAATTCCAGCCGGTTTATATTTTACAGAAAACTCAATAACATCTTCTTTAGGAAGTTTGTCAAGAATTTTTTCCCCTTCTTTTGTTTTGATAAATTTCAAAAATTCAGCCATGTCGTTAAAAAGGTCCTCTTTCACAATTTTGTTTTTTGAAGATGGAGAAAGCTCGACGCCAAGTTCATCAGTCATTCCTGTATAAGAAAAAGACGCCCCGAACGATGGTGATGTGTTGTTGATTGAATTTAACATTCTGTTTTCCTTTCTTGATTATATGTTGAATATATCATCTTCATCAATTTTTTTGCTTTCAGGTGTATTCACCGTAAACGGTGTTGTCAACAGCTTCAACATATATTGTCTTGAGTCTGCTTTTTTCTGCTCTTCAACAGTAGCATCCACCCACTCCATAAAAGCGTCTGTTGTAGACTTATCAGATGTATCAATAGCAATTGGGTCAGAATAATATCCGTCATGATGTATTCTCACTGATGGTAACAATTTAGCAGGGTCATCAAGCGATTTATATTGAACAGTAAATTCAATAACATCTTCTTTAGGAAGTTTGTCAAGAATTTTTTCCCCTTCTTTTGTTTTGATAAATTCCAAAAATTTAACCATGTCGGAGGCAACGCCATCGTTCACAATTTTGACTTGTGAAGATGCAGAAAGATCTTTACCAAAATCATCAGTCATTCCTTTATACTCAAGAGAAGCGCCGAAAGACGGTGATGTGTTGTTGATTGAGTTTAACATAATTTCATATCCTTTCATTTTTTTACCGAGTTGAAAATATAAAAACAAAATACAAAAAAAATTGCTAAGCATTTAAAAAATTTTTATTTTTTATTCTCAAAATCAATACTCTCAAGCACCTTTCCATAACTCCCGTCAGAAAAATGAACACGGTGCCACAACTTTGGAGTGATTGTCCTATCTTCGTTTTGATAAACCCTCAGCTCAAATATATCCTTCTCAGGCTGATTTTCAAGAAACTTTCGTCCTTTCTCAGATTTGATAAACTTTAAAAAATTATCTATTCTTGAAATTACCTGTTTGTTTTTTTTCGGAAAAAATTTCTTATAATCAAACCCCGGTTCATAAACAAACCTGGCTCCAAAAGACAAAGACTCTGTCCTCATAAAAAAATTCCTTATATAAGTTCTATAAAAAAACTAAAAAACGTAAAAAATTTTTTTGAACACTCAACTTAAAATTTCTTAAATAAAATTGACCTTCAAATATGCTTTAAAGATAATTAAAAAGTTGAAAATACAAAAATGGAATCAAAAATATGTCGGAACTCAAAATCGCTGTCCCAAACAAGGGAAGAATGTCTGAAAAAATGCTCGACCTGCTCAAACGCTCTGGTCTTGGCGTCGCTGATAAAAACGAAAGATGCCTCTGCACTCAAACAGAAAATGAGCATTATTCCGTAATATTTTTGAGAACACAGGATATCCCCAAATTTATCAGCAACGGCACGGCTGATGTCGGATTTACCGGTATTGATGTTGTCGAAGAAAACGGGCAGAATGTTGACAGACTGCTTGATTTGGATTTTGGCTACTGCAAAATGGTTGTCGCCCTCAAAGACGAAGACCCATATCAAACTGTAGAAGACCTGCCTGATAACATCAAAGTTGTTACATCATTCCCGAACATTGCACGCAAATATTTTGAAAGCAAAGGCAAAAAAGCTATCATCACAGAAGTGGCAGGAGCAACGGAAATTACGCCGAGGCTAGGGCTTGCTGATGTAATCGTTGATATTACATCAAGCGGGTCTACTCTCAAGATGAACAAGTTGAGAATTATAGATGAAATTCTCGAATCCTCAGCAACCATCATCGGACGCCCCGGAGTCAAAGAAGAGAAAAAAGACGAAATAGAAACCTTCATCAGAGCCATCAAATCGGCAATCACCGCTGAAAATAAAAAATACCTCATGGCAAACATACCGAAAAAATCACTCCCGAAAGTTAAAGACTTCCTCCCCGGGCTGACCTCCCCGACTGTTGTAACTCTTCTTGATAACGACGAAGAAGTTGCAATACATGTTGTTATTAACAAAAACGAAGTCTATTCTTCTGTCGATAAACTCAAAAAACTCGGAGCAACAGGTATACTCATCTTATCAACGGATCAGGTAATTCCATAATGAGCAAATATCCGAATATAGACAGACTCGTTGATATAATCGCACAACTTAGAGCAGAAAACGGCTGCCCATGGGACAGAGAACAAACCCATGACACCCTCAAAAGAAACATCCTCGAAGAAACCTATGAACTCATAGACGCAATCAACGATAACAACAAAAACGCAATGAAAGAAGAACTCGGTGATGTCTTGCTGCAAGTAGTTTTCCATGCGCAAATTGCACATGAAAACGGAGAGTTTGACATAGATGACGTAGCAAAAACTATATCAGACAAACTAATAAGACGCCACCCGCATGTCTTCGGCAGCACAAAAGTTTCAGGGACAGATGAAGTCCTCAAAAACTGGGATGAAATCAAAAAAACGGAATACAAAAACAGAACCTCAGCCCTCGATGGAGTTGTTCAATCGCAGCCTGCGCTGATGAGTGCGCAGCAAATCAGCAAAAAAGCCGTAAAAGTCGGATTCGAATGGCCTGACTATGCCACCCTCAAAGAATGCCTCAATTCTGAAATAGAAGAATTTGAAGAAGCAAGAGAAGAACAAAACAAAGAACATATGGAAGAAGAATTCGGAGATGTTCTCTTTGCACTCGTAAATGTTGCCAGATGGAACAAAATCGACGCAGAGCAAGCTCTCATAAAAGCAAATTCAAAATTCAAAAAACGCTTTCAAAAAATGGAAGAACTTGCCCTCAAAAATATGAAAGACCACACACTCGATGAATTTGACGACCTGTGGAAAAAAGCAAAAAAAGAATTATCAAACACAAACAAAACTACGGAGAAACATAATTGAACGACATAACATCCTACAAACTCGCCTGCATAATTGCAAAAGTGCTCGATGAAAAAAAAGCAAAAAATATCACTGTGTTGAATATATCAAACGTATCCGTTCTCACTGATTATTTTGTCATCTGCTCTGCAGAAGCAACACCTCAGGTGAGAGCGTTATCTTCAGCCGTAAGAGAAAAACTGAAAGACCTCTTCAACAGATATCCTGGTGGAGAAGAGTTTGACGCAAAAAACAGATGGAATCTGCTTGACTATGGTGATGTCGTAGTGCATATTCTGCATAAAGAAGAACGTGAAACATACGCCATAGAAAAGTTCTGGAACCATGCCTGCCGCATAGAACTTGAAGACTGCCTGAAAGAAGCGGACAGAGAAAGTTAAATTTCTTAAACAAAAAATCAAATATTTATTTAATATTTGAAAAATTTATGCTATTATTCCGCTATAGAAATTTGGAGAAAAACTTTGTTAACAACGATATTACAATATATTCAGATACTATCAGGTCTGTTATTAATATTATTGGTTTTAATTCACTCTCCGAAAGGGGACGGTATCGGAGCAATAGGTTCGGCATCACACCTGTTTTCAAGTCAAAAAGGGGCAGAAGCAGGGTTGAATAAAATAACAACGGGTGTTGTTATTGTCTTTATGCTGACGAGCCTTATATTAGGATTATTTTTAACAGGAAGATAATCTTTTCTAATAAAATTTTTAATGATGAAAATTTCTTTCCAAAATTGACATAAAAAAAACTACCCTTTCGGGTAGCAAGATTAAACAATCTTGGGAGGAGATTTGGGGATTGTATGAATATATAATAACTCATATATTCTATTTTGTTTCATTTTTAACTTCAAATGTTAATAAAAATTTACATTATTTTTTTGTATTCATGAAACACACTGTTCTCAGGACGTTAGCATGATGTCAACAGGCAATTTGGAATAACTTCTTAAAATTTCTAAAAAACTTGTTGTATTTCTTCCCAAATTTTAGGATACTAAAATTAATGAAAAGGAGGCGCACCGGTTGGGGAAGGCAAAAAAAAGACTATTACTGCATTCTGATAGGTCTTTCTTTATGAAAAGAGAAGACGCTCTGAAAGAAATTCTCTCATCTCTCAAAAAAAATCCAACAGATACCAACGCCAAAAAGCTGATATCTCTTTTTGGAATAACTGCTGAAGAACTTGCAGAAGAAGGTTTGAGTTATGAGATGCTTAGGGCACTTGACGGTGTTTTGCTCTGATTTGAAATATGGAGGAAAAAAATGAAAAAGCTACTGTTTATATTAATTCTCTCAGCTCTGGTTCTTTCTTCGCAGGCAAATGCTGCTGTCTGCAACTGCAAAGTAAACACACCTGAGGAAGAAGAATGCTCAACCATAAAAGAATTTTTCGGGAAATGCGAATATCAAATAGAACGAAAAAAAATCCTAGAAGACCTCCAGCTTACTGAAGATCAGACAGAACAGGTAAACCTGCTGCTCAAGCAGAAAGACAAAAAAGTCAAACCTTTGAAAAAAGAGCTGAAAAAACTCAACACTCAAAAAGAAGAAATGGTTTCTCAAAAAGCATCAGACTTGGAAATAGCCGCCCAAAATCAAAAAATAGCCTCTGTAAATAATCAAATCGATGACATAAACAAAAACTTCACCAAAAGCTTTAATAGAATACTGACAAGAAATCAGAAAATAAAATTATATGAAATAAAAATCAAAAAAATTATGGACAACACTCTTGATGTATTTATGGAGGAATGCGACTGCTCCTCAGCTGAATGCAAATGCAAAGAGGGCTGCGACTGCGGATGCAAAGATGCCCCAACTGCTGCTCAAGAGGGAGAAACCATTGACCTCAACAGCATAATAAACACTATCTTTACCCCGCAGCAGCAACAGCAAATCAAAGAACAATCAAAGCAAATTCAACAACAGGTCAAAGACCAGTCAATCAAGCTGCAGCAACAATTCCAACAACAGCTAAATTCCTCATCTCAGGACTTCCACAAAGAAGTTCAAAAACAACTCGACAACGTTCAGAGGACTCTCAACTGCAGTTGCGATAAATAAATAAATAAATAAATAAATAAATAAATAAATAAATAAATATTACAAAATGTAACTCTGTAAAACCTTGCTATAACAGGATTTATAAAATTCCCCTAAATAACTCCTAAAGATAAAAAAAAAACTGCCGATAAATGTATTATCGTCATAAGGAGTTGAATAAAATGGGATTACAATTAAACGGAATAAACAGCGGTTTTGTCACAGGAAAAGAACTCGAAGCAGTTTCTTCAAAAATATTCCAGGCTGCACAAGCTCAATCAACAACACAATCTGTTGACCTTTCAAAAATTGATGTAGCAAAATTCAAACAAATTGACAACGGTACTTCCCTCAGCGGATTGAACGCAAACAACGAAGTATCAAAACAAATTGCCGATATGAATGCAAACTTGCAGCTTTCTCAGCAAACAATCGCAAATCTGCAGGCGCTTCAATCAAATGCAGCAATCAAAAACATCGACAAAATCGTTGAAGGAAAACTTACTATCCCTGCAAACGTTAAAGAAACTGAAGCTTCAGGCGAAGTTTTCGCTCTCACTCAATCAAGCGAAGTATTGAATCCTCACAAAATGGATAAAGACAAAAAAGGCTCAAATCCTTTTGTATTCAGTTTCACTCAAAATAATGACGAAAAAGAAGAGACTTCAACAAATCTGCTTAGCATTTTTGCTTAATAATTAAAGACATTCAACTCCAAAGTCCGAGTCCTCTCGGACATTTTTTTTGCTCAAAACACATAAAGTCTACATCAGGAACTTATATAGCAAATTCCACATATAGTCATTCTGAGGATTTTAGCCATAAGAATCCTTTTTGTTTAGATACTTTGCTAACACTCGGTATGACATTGTTTTGAAAATTTTTTGTGGCGATATAAATCCCCTACATCAGCTCTTTATCTTTTCTCTTATCAGCTCTTATAATAGAAACGAGATTATCAAAAGACCAGTGAGATAAATCAACAAACATCTGCATCCTGCGGCTTGCTGCCTCTTTCGAGCGCAGAACATGCTGCCTGCCATACACATCTTTGCCCGTAAACAAAAAAGCAACTTCTTTCCCTTCTTTCACGGCAGAAGAGCAAAATCCTGAACTTTCTCCTGACTCGTACAAATCAGTTGCCATCTCAAGCATATAATCCTTATTTCTTCTCAAACCTGACTCGCTCAATTTTTTTGAAAAAGCTTCAACATCTTCTTTTGTGCCGCTTAATGCAGCCATTCTTCCAAAATTTACGGAAGATATTCCTCCAAGCCTCATGTCAAAATTCCTTTTTTCTCTAAACAAATGATATTTTCCGTCAAACACCCATCAATCACAAACAAAATAAAAACTTCTGTTAACTTTTCTTATTCAAATAGCATTTTTTTCTTCCTTTTGTTTTTTTATATAAAACACTCAAATGAAGGGCAGGTCAATGAAAGTTCAACAAACAGGTATGGGATTTGCTTACAATCAAAAGCAAACTACAGCATTATCACAAAAGAACAAAACTCAACAACCTCAAAATATGAACGGCACGCCATATGTTGGCGCTTACTATATGCCTGTTATAAATTTCAGGGGAGACTCTGAAAAAGTTCTCGTTACAAAAAAAGATGAAGCAGGAAACAAAATTCTCGATAAATACGGAAATCCCGTGATAAGACTCAACCCTGAAATAAAAAAAGCCATGGATAAAGAAACTTTTGAGTTCACAGGACCTGATGGCGAAAAATTTACAGGTACGGTAAAAGAAGCCCTGCTTGCATACATTAGAGATATAAGAGATTTGGACGAAAACCGTTACTCTGGCTTATACCATGGTTCAAGCCTCGAATCCATCAAAAAAATAAAAGAACAAGGTCCTGCCCCGAGAAAAACTACGAGCGTAGGTTTTGGTCCGGGCATGTATTTTGCATTCTCGGAAGGAGATGCTCATGACTATAGCGGGGCAAAAATCAAAGCCGACTTGCAAAAACACAAAAGAGAAGATGGAGTAACAGGCAAATTTGCCGTATTCAACGGACTGTTCTACAGAAATATAAAAACACCAGAAGTAGCCAAAAAGCTGCAGGAAATAACACCGACAAGCACAGATATAGACTCATTGCTTAATGATTACTGTAGAGAAATTCTTGTTGATGACCTCAAAATAGATGCAGGATACGGATTCGCAAGAAGCCATCATCCTTGCGTAATCGTCTTCAACCCTGATGTAATCTCTAACATAAGAAACAGCAACGAATATTAGAAAGAAAGGAATTAAAAATGCAAATCCAAAACTTAACACTGAACAACACCTCACAGCAAAAAATATCTTACAAAAATAACAACACAAACAACTCAACACCAAAATGCGACAATTCAATAAAAGATGTTCCGAATTCTTTTTATCGTCCCTTGAATTTTGGAGGAAATATCAGAGTTTATGACCCGATGGAAGAAATCAGAAAAGAAAAAGAACTGAGAGAAAATCTCTTCAATCAATTTATGGTCGAACAAAAAGACTCTGAGGGTAATACAATCACTGACAAACAAGGACGACCAATCACAAAGCTCGACCCGAAAATAAAAGAAATGCTTGATTCAACAACTTTTGAATTTACAGCACCTAACGGCTCAAAAATGAATTGTACAATCAAAGATGCAATCAACGCATATATTGTAGATACACTTGATGAAGATACAGAGTTCCACGGCTTAATTCATGGAGCCTCAACGGACTCAATAAGCGATATCATCAACAACGGACCTGATATGCGCAAAACATCAAGAAGCGCATTCGGACCTGGTATGTATTTTGCTTTTTCAGAAGGCGATGCGCATGACTACTCGTCTGCAAAACTCATGGCTGATATCATTCCTCAGAGAAGAGAAAACGGAGAGAAAGGCAAAATTGTAAGGTTCAACACAAATTTCTACGATAAAATAAACAACCATAATTTGCATAAAGCAATAACCGATTTCACTGGGCTTGAAGCACCTGATGAACCTTGGCAGCCTTATTATATAGAGCGTGCATATATGGAGCTGCCTGCAAAATTGGTTGATGAATACTGCAGAGATCTGATGGTAGAAGAAATGGGTATAGATGCCGCACAATGCGGTGCACGTGGATTTCATTCATGCGCTGTTGTATTAAATCCTGATGCCATCACAAATATACAAGAATTCAATCCTTACAGATACTACTAGGAAGCAGCGAAAATCCGTCTTCATCCTTGAAGGAGTGCGTATTGCTGAGCACAGCGAAGTATCTCTTAGAACTTCTTTTTACAATTTTGCTGCGCCTGATAGAACAACACGTCTTTGAAAAAAAACAGCTCTTTTGATAATATCAAACTATGAACTTGGTTGACATCATATTTCTGGCAGTGGCACTCTCTATTGATGCAGGAATAGTTTCTTTTTCGCAGGGAATCATTTTTGTAGAAAACAAAAGAAAAAATTCTCTCAAACTTGCATTATCAGTAGGATTTTTTCAGGCGTTTATGCCGGTAATCGGCTGGTTTGTCGCAAAATGGATTTATCGATATGTAGAGGCTTTCTCAACATGGATAGCTTTTTCAATATTTTTAGCTCTCGGTATAAAATTCATCATAGATGCCTTCAAGGAGGATGAGAAAGAAATCCAAAAAGTAACAACACAACTTTCTCTTTCTTTTCTGCTTTTTGTATCAATAGCGACAAGCATAGATGCTCTCGGCGCAGGAGTAAACCTCTATTTTCTGAAAGCGCCTGTACTCATTTCCGCCATAATAATCGGTACTATAACTTTTTTTAACTCTCTGTTTTCTTTCTGGGTTGGATATGCAATCAAACACTTCCCTTCAAAATATATGGAAATAGCTGCAGGACTGATTCTTATACTCCTTGGTGTTAAAGTATTATTTTAAGATTTTTATATATTTTGCATTCAATATTTGCAAGATTTATCCTTCTCAGAATATAATAATCTTTACAAAAGGGACTTAAAAATGAATATCCTTATAAATGACTCAAATTTTGATTCGGAAGTTCTCAACTCTGAACTGCCTGTTCTGGTTGTGTTCTATTCTGACTGGTGCCATATCTGCAAAAGAATACATGAATATGTCGATGAGCTGAAAGAGGAATACAAGGATATTCTCAAAATAGCAAAAGCAAACTCAGAGCACACTCTAGAGTTAATATCATCTCTGAATATAAAAGGCGTCCCTACTATACTCCTCTATAAAAAAGGAAAACTTATACAAAGAATAAACGGATTTTTATCAAAAAGACAACTTCAGGATTTTCTTGAGAAAAACTTGAAATAATCAATCCTTCTGCTTAATCATCTCTTCTACTTCTTCTGCCCCCTGTTTGTGAAATTTTTCTTCATCAGGATAAAGCTCTTTGAGAACACGCAAAAACTCTCCAACATGAACTTTCTCCTCTTCAACAATATCTTCCATAACTTTTTTCAGAAGTTTGTTATCGGTAGAGTTTATTATCTGCTCATAAATCTGAATAGCCTCATATTCTGATGAAATAGAAAAGCGAATTGCCTGCAGAACTTCTTCTTCGCTCAATTTTCTATCAGACATTTTTGCATTAAAAAACGATGAAAATTCAGGCATAAAAAATCTCCTGTATCAATCTGTCAAATTCAATTATCACTACTTCTTCCAAACAAAACATTCCACAACAAGGCAACAAAAAGAATAAATTTCTCATAACGCAATTTTTTTTATTCATATGTTTTAAAACAATATCCATACAAAAATAAGAATTAAAAACAATGAATATAACCCTCCTCCGTCCGTACGGAATATCTTCCTCCTTCCACAGGACTAATAACAACACTCTTTTCCTGCACGGCTCTTTAACAAAAGATATATTTCAAAAGAGCTCGCCTTTGTCTTTTACAGGAAAAGAAAGCTCGAATAATCCTCCCCATAATGATTCAACCGAGGATTTCCTTCTCTATGCCAAAGAAACCGATTTTCTCAACAGAATCCCCCAAATAACAACCTACAAAAATTATATCGGAAAAGGTTTTGAAGGAACTGTCTACGAAATTCCTCAAGAGCCGAGATGGGTGCTGAAAGAAAACAACAGAATGTCCAACAATATCAACGGTATCGATAAAGAAATTATGCCAATTGAAGACAAAATGCCGCTGATAAACGTTGGACAGCCTGTCGCAAGAATAGAACTCGGCTACGGTCAGGCATTATCAGTTTATCAAATACTCAAAATGCAGCACGGGAACGAATATGGAATAGCCCCACTTCCCATATCTTCTGAAAGCTTCCTTAAAATGCCTGGAACCCAAAAGCTTTACAAACACTTTCTAAGCCAAATGGCATCGCTTCCGCTCTCAAGTTATGAACAACTCATCGAAGACCTGAAATATATCAACGACTGTGGCTTCAAACCAGACTACTTCAACCCGAACAACTTTCTCCTCGACGGAAATAAAATTAAAATGGTCGATACAGAAGAAATTACAGACAAAAACTACCTGAATGACTACGGAAATGTCTTGTATTCTTTATTAATCGGAGAATTTTTCAATTTTGCAAAAAATCAGGAACAAGACTTTCCATCAGATGATATAAAAAAACTAAACACTCAAATAACAACAAAATTTATGACTGCAATGAAAAATAAAGACCAAAAATTTTCAAAAGATAATACCCACTTCCTTGAATTTCTCAAATCTGATTTATCCTCGCCTTATTTCAAAACAGATGACTATGAAAAGAAAATAGCACTGCTAAAACAAAATAATCTGCTCTAAATCTTACTAACTTTTGTAAAGATAATCTCAATAATTATCAATATTTATTCTTCATACACATTAAATATGTAGGGAAATTTACTTATTTAGCTAAAAAAAACAGTCCAACAGGAGAGATTTTATGTTTATTAGTGGTATTAATGTGTCTTTAGATGCTCAGTCAGCAAAAAATACATCTCTAAAAAAACAAAATTCAAATTATTCAATACAAAACCAGCAAGAACTTCTATCTCAAACAGCAAACCAAAGCATTTCAAACATCAGCAAAGTCAACTTCGGTGCACTGAGAAAAACAACACCGATTACACATATCTCGTTCGCAGGGAACCCCGATAAGCACTCTGATGAATATCTGCATGTTATCGCAGAGATGGCCCCGCTTGCAAAAACAGGCGGTGCAGCTGTCGTTGCAGAAGACCTCGGGCATATGTTCCCGAATTATAACAACAGCAAACATGCCTTCTTCCTTCCATACTACAACGGCGAAGAGTTAACCGATCCGACAGGATATACTATCGGACACAAAATCAGAGAAGATGAAGAAGGACCTTATTATCAGAAACTCGGAAGCAACGACAAAATTCACCTCGAAAAAATCGCTCAAAAAGACATACACTGGGGACAAGACTCAGCATTATATGACACAACTGACGAAGTCGCTCTCTACAAAGTAAAAAGAGATGAAATGGATAAAATGGGATTCCCTAAAAATACCTCCGTATACTTTGTTTATACCCCGCTTTGTTCAAGCATGGAAAAAGAATACTCAGGAGCCTATAACGACGGAAATCTCGGAAATATCTACTCTCAATTTTCAAAAGCAGCCACAGAACTTGCTCCTGAACTTGCAAAAGCAGAAAACGGCAACTTCAACCCTGAAAACATCCTCTGCCATGACTGGCATACAAGTTATTTCCTCAACTATGCAAACACCGAAAATCAAAACGGCAACGACTACTACAGCGGAATAAAACCCGGTTACGTAATCCATAACCTCGGAAGAGCTTACCAGGGGGTAACAAGCCCTTACGGACTCTTCTGTCAGGTAGCAAGCCCTGAAGAAATAAAGGCAATAAATCAGGACCCCGAGTTCCAGAACCTGATGATGGAACAATACAGAAGCTCGGCTCAACCGCTGAAACACAGACAAAACGTTGAGTTCGAAATTAATAACTACTTCAAAAACATAATGCCTGAACTCTACGACGAAAAAGGCGCATTCAACGCAAGCATGATTCCTATCAGACTTGCAGAAAGAGGATGGGTCACAATTCATACTGTATCAGGGAACTACGCAGATGAACTGACTAATACTCCTGAATTATCAGAAGGATTGACAAACCACGTTAAAAAACTCAAACAAAAAGGTAAAATGATTGGTATCACAAACGGTATGTCAACACCATCCTGCGACCCTTCATCAACAAAAGGCTACCCCGCTCCATACAACCAAATTTTCAAAACTTTCAAACCAACAGACAACATCAGCGATATAAGAGCCGCAAAACTCTACAACAAACAAAAACTGTTCGAAAAACTGGTTCCTGATGAAACAGGCAACCTCGATGCCTCACAAATAATGCCAAGATTTAACCCCGAAAAAAATCAAATCATCGGATATCTTGACAAACAAATTCTCAACAATCCTGATGTACCTCTTTTTGTCGGATGGGGCAGAGGCGACTACCAGAAAGGTCTTGATGTTACACTCGAAGCAATAGAAAAATACACGGACGAAAACCCTCAATCAAAAGCTGTATTCATCATCGGCGGCGGTGTAACAGGTGCCGGCGAAGAAGGAGAAAAAATTGAAAAACAGGCAAAAGAACTTGCAAATGGCAAACTCAAAGGCCGCCTGATTTTCATGGACGGTTTTGCTCCTGCTTATGCCCTCGCTTCAGCAGCTGACTATGCTCTGTTCACAAGCAGATTTGAACCCTGCGGACTAACACAGTTTGAAGCAATGAAATATGGTTGCATACCTATTGTTACAAATACTGGCGGGTTCGCTTCAACCGTTCTGCAATCTGATGAAACAGATACCCCAACAGGTTATAAAACAGAACACAGCTTCTTCATGACAGATGAAACTCTCAGAAATAATCTTAATATAACTGGAGAAATTACAGACAAAAACAGACGAACTCTCAGAGATACGGCTCTTGCGGAAGAAGTCAAAAATGCAATGGAAAGAGCAACATTAACAACATTATCCTCAAAAGAAGAACATGAAAAAATTATGAGAAACTGCCTGACTGCAAAAGCCGGATGGGATAACAACGCTCAGTTCAACGACGGAACTCCTGCAGTTGAAAAAATAGACAACTTCCATTTCAACCACGATAACAGAATAGAACCAAACAGAACGTTCATCAATCACAGATAATTAAAAAGACCTCTAAAAAGAGGTCTTTTTTACATCAGGACAAATCCTGAAATCTTGTTATATCCGGAACTGCCGGGTTTATAAGTTCTTTCTGCAACCATATTCGAGGTATTGCCTTCTATCGTATGGATTGTTCCATCAGGGTCAACCTTTGTTACTATACCTGTATGAGAAGCACCGTTTGATTTTTGTATCATAATATCACCTGGTTTAACCTGACTCCACTGAGATCTACTTATATATCGTCCATTTGCTTCTCCCCAGTCCCGCAAACCGGAAACAGCATTAGACCCGAACCCTGCCGGAGTATCGGAACCAAGAGTTTCTTTGACTACATAAGTCACAAATGCTGCACACCAGGCTATTTCGTCACCATTGGTAAACTTCAGATAAGATCCGTTGCTTTCGTTATATCCTAAATATTTCATAGCCGTATCAACAATTGCAGACCCTGAATTTGATACAACACGGTTTATATTATCTTCCTCAAAATTTCCGTTTGCAGAATTGTACTCCTGCATAGCTGATACGGAATCACGCAGCATTGATATAAGACTGTCAATCCCGCTCAAAACAGATTCATTAGAAGTATTTATATATGCACCCATCGGGCTAACATATGTCATGATGATTTATTTCTCCTCTATTTAGGAACAAATACATAATACTCGGCATCTCTTGTTGTCATCTGCGAACCGACATAATCACTCGCCTCCTGCCCGTTGCCAAGGGCTATTGAGATATGTCCGTGAGGATGTCCTGGACTTTGATCCCAAACAACTATTGAGCCTGCAGGTAAATTCGGCAATTCATCCCTTGATACTTTCACTTCCTTGAACTTGCTCGTAAACGGTTCGCTTCGCAGCACTGGCACTGTCTGATATGCAGAAGCCTGCCACAATCCGAATTCTTCGCCATAAGCATTTCTTAAAGCCTGATTAACTCCGCCGAGGCAGTATCCTGTCGGGTTACTTCCGCCCATTGACATAGCAACATTCCGTGCCGCTGAGGCAAGAGCAGAATCAGATGCCCCTGATGATGTTTCGCTCCAATCAGAAACATTTGCAGCTACTTCATCATCTTCAAATGATTTCACTTCTTCTTGTGCGTTTGTCGATTCCAAAAACGTCTGCAACATACTGATAGTTTCATCAACACTAGCCATCACTCCTGAACTGCTGTCAGTCTGTATATATGCACCCATCGGACTCACATACGACATAATCTGTCTCCTTTATTCAAATCGGAAATAAAATACCGCTTATATATATAAAAAATATATAAACAGTCAATATTCACTTTTTTGTATGTTTGTTACATTTCTTTATAAAGATAAACTTTTTAAAGCTCTAGCTCATAGCCAAAATAGACAAAACGCTTCCCATATTTCTTGACTTTGTAGACACACAGCTGCCGCCGCCGGCACCTGAGGTATTTCCTTCAATTGTCGTAATAGTCTGCCCATCTCCTCTATCAACAAGAATACCTATATGGTCGGCAACTCCATCGCCATCCCAGTCGAATAAAACCAAATCACCGGGCTGAGCCTGGTTTACACTCACTTTTGCCCCTGCTGCTTTTCCTGCAGCGTCTATAGTAGGACAATACGCTTTATTTGAACAATTTTTGTACCAATCGGGGAGATTTCCGCCCATTGTGCTTCCAAGGACAAAATAAACAAAATCAGCGCACCATGCGCCATAATCAAATTGATATCCCGCTCCTGACATAATCCCGCTCATTTCACCCTGGCTTTTACCTTCATATTTAGAGGCAAAAGACAATACAGCCTGAGCATTTTCACTGTTGTAAATGCTTGTGCCTATGTTGTCATCAGCAAAAGAACCGAGTTTATTTTGCGCATTTGTCATCTCAAGAAATGACTGCAGCATGCTGATAGTTTCATTAACACTCGCCATCACGCCAGAGCTGCTCTCAGTCTGAATATATGCGCCAAACGGACTTACATATGTCATAATCCGCTTCTTTCTTTAAAAAAAATACCGCTTATATATATAAAAAATATATAAGCGGTCAATATTCATTTTTTAGTATATTCTTTACATTTATTTATATTTTTATGAACTACATGGATATAAAGCCTGATATTACATTATATCTGCTATTTGGGTCATTAGGGTCATATGTTCTTTCAGCGACCATATCAGATGTATTACCTTCTATTGTATGAATTGTTCCATCAGGGTCTACTGAAGTAATAATACCTGTATGAGAAGCGCCATTGCGTTCCTGTATCATTACATCTCCAGGTTTAATATTTTGCCAATTGGATATATCCTGATATTTTCCGTTATTTTCACCCCATGCTCTTAATGTAGCTACAGAAGGTGAGCCGAATCCCTCAGGAGTATCTTCTCCCATTGCCTCTTTTACAACATAAGTAACAAAGTCAGCACACCAAGCTTCTTCTCGTCCTTCAGTAAACTGCAGATAAGAACCGTCGCTTTCATTCATTCCGAGATATTTTTTTGCTATTTCAACAATATCATCAGTGCCAAGGCCGTTTTCTCTTGCTTTTTCAACGTTTTTCTTTTCGGTTAATTTTTGAGAAACTTCTTCGACATCAGCCTGTGCAGTATCTATTTCTCCCTGGATTCTGCTTGCTTCACTTTCTTTGGTTTCTTCAACTTTTGCCTGAGCTTCATTGTATTTAGTCATAGCTTCTTTCAAAGCTTCTTTTGTTTCAGGTGACGCAGCAGCAAGAATATCCTCTTGATTTTGTAGTTTGGCTTCTTCCAACTCTGCTTTTTCTCCTTCAAGAGTGCTCAGAGTTTCTTGAAGATCACCCAATTTGTCTTCTGCATCGCCTATAGCGACGTCTAGTTTATCTTCTTCATCCCCTTTTTCTTTAATTTGTTGTTTTACACTTGCTATTTTCTCATCAATTTCAGCATTTCTCTCGGAATCACCGTCTGTTTTCTTTGATTCCAATGAAGCTAAAGTATCATTCAAACTAGACAACTCATTGGCAACAGATGTTTTCTGAGTGTTCAAATCGGTTATTTCAGCTTCTGTATCGTTTATGCTTACTTTTGTTTCGTCAATTTCCTGCTGGTTAGCAGTCATATCTTCTTCTATCTGCTGTTTTTCTTCTTTCAGCTCATCAGGAATATTATCATCTTCTTCGATTAGTTTGTCATAAGCTTCTTTTGCAGCTTCCATATCTTCTTCAGCAGCTTGAACAGCAGCATTATCTCCGCTGTAAACACCGTTCAGTTCTTCTCTTTTTTCATTCAATATTCCTTCACGAGAAGTTTTTTCTGCCTCAAGTTCTTCTATTGACATAGCATCAAGACCTGTCAGCTGATTTGCCTGAGAGGTCGAACCGCCGCCATAAGAGCCTGATGAACCGCCGACTCCCGAGGAGCCGCCTGCTCCGCCGGCACCGGAGGAAGCATTTGTTCTCGGAGATTGAGTATTGTTGACTTTTGTATCTGACTCATCAGAACCTTTTTGAGCTTCCGCCTCTGCGGCTTTTGCTTCTGCTTCTTTTGCTGCTTTATCGTTTTCTATAGCTTTTTTCAAATCATCTATTGATATCGAATTTTTTGCTTCTTCATTATCTTCACTGTCGAGTTCAGCAATTTCTTTCAGCTCTTCTTCGCTGACTTTGCCGTCTTCATCCTTATCGATAAGAGAGAAAACTTTATCAAGTCCGATATCTTCTACTTCAGACCAGAATTCTTCAGATTGTTTTGCTATTTCTCTAAAGTCTTCTTTTGTTGCATCTTTCAAACCTTCTATCATCACGGCATCAGGAAGAATTTCTTCGTCTTCAGATGTTTCTGCACCATCTGATGTAATTTCTTCGCCAGTTACATCAGGCTGTTCGGTGTTTGCAGCGTCTGCGCCTTCAACGGGTGCCTCTGTTGTAGCTTCTGTAGCAGGCTGCTCTGTTGTTGCAGATGCATCTGCTGAAACATCGCCTTCCGTTGATGGTGTTGTTCCGCTGCTTCCTGATGTGTCAGAAACTTTCAAGCCTAAACCGGTGAAAACTTCTTTAAGATTATCAAGAGTTCCGCTTATACCTTCTACAATGCCATCCCATGACAACAACTCTTTTTTTGTCAGAACTCCGTCATTATCAGTATCAAGACTCATATATTCCGCTTTGATAGCGCTGTCATCTACCATTGAAAATGGATTAATATCAAGCTGACCGCCGACTACGGCTTCTTCTTCGCTGACAAGCTCTTCAGTTGATGCCTGAGCGCCGCCTTCAATTTCTCCCTGCTCGCCATAAACAGTTCCTGATGTGTCAACAGTTCCTGCTGTAGTTTCTTCCTGAACGGCAGGTGTTTGTGTTTGATAAGATTGAACACCATCTGCGTTTTTATACTTCCAATATTCTGTACCTTGAACAGCCATGATATATAACCTTTCATTACTTTATATATACTTAAAAACTTTTTTTAAGGCTGAATTTCAAGCAATAGTCATTTTGTTACATTTCGTTATATAGTTTTTAAAGAGTTATTTAAAAAAATAAACATGTTTTATGTATAATATACTTATCCGAGATAGGGGTTTTTGAAGATGGATAACAAAATCTCAGGAAAAGTTACAAGCAGGTTGACTCTATATCACAGCATTCTATGCGAATATATCGAAGATGGTATCGAATTGATTTCGAGTCCTCAGATTGCATCAAGACTGGGGATAGATGATTCTCAGGTCAGAAAGGATTTCGGGCTTTTGAAAAATGTCGGAAGATGCAGAGTCGGATACAACGTCAAAGAGCTAAAGGATAAGATAGAAAAAACCCTCGGATTTGCGCATCAAAAGGATGCGTTTATTATCGGAGCAGGACACCTCGGGCTTGCTCTTGCAAAATATGACAATTTTAGCAGCTACGGGCTGAATATTATTGCGTTATTTGATAATGACCCATACAAAGTTGATATGCACATCAACAACAAACAAATTTTCCACATAACAAAACTTCCTAATCTCGTTCACAGGCTGAATGTAGACATAGCAATTCTCACAGTGCCCAAAAATCAGGCGCAGAAAGTTGCCGATTTTCTGGTGGCATCGGACATCAAATATATCTGGAACTTCACTCCCGCAGTGCTGAGAGTGCCTGATAACATAAAAGTTTGGAACGAAAACCTTATCGCAAGTTTTCTGCAGTTTGCCTGCAAAGATATTGAGTAGGAATTATTCCCACTCAATTGTTGACGGCGGTTTTGATGAGATGTCATAGACTACTCTGTTTATGCCTTTCACTTCGTTGATTATTCTTGAAGAAATTCTTCCAAGAACATCATAAGGCAGCTTTGCCCAATCAGCAGTCATAGCATCCTGACTTTCAACCGCTCTGATTGCGCAGACACTTTCATAAGTTCTTTCATCGCCCATTACACCGACTGATTTAACTGGGAGCAGAACAGCGAAAGACTGCCAGAGTTTATTATAAAGTCCTGCTGCTTTAATCTCAGATGATACAATATCATCAGCAGCACGAAGAATATCAAGACGTTCTTTTGTAATCTCTCCTATGATACGAACAGCTAACCCGGGTCCCGGGAAGGGCTGGCGGTTGATTACCTCTTCTGCAATTCCGAGTTCACGACCTATTTCTCTAACTTCGTCTTTGAAGAGTTCTCTAAAAGGCTCGAGAAGTTCAAGGTTCATCTTCTCAGGCAGCCCGCCAACATTGTGGTGGCTTTTGATTACATCAGATGGTCCTTTGAAAGAAACACTTTCGATTACATCAGGATATAGAGTTCCCTGCGAGAGGAATTTCACATTTTTTATTTTCTTTGCCTCTTCATCAAAAACTTCGACAAACTCATGCCCGATGATTTTTCTTTTCTTCTCGGGGTCTTCAACCCCTTTGAGCTTTTTCAAAAATCTTTCAGACGCATCGACATAAATCAAATCAACATCAAAATGATTTCTGAACATATCGATGACTTTTTCAGCCTCATTCAGCCTCAATACACCGTTATTGACAAAAATACACTTGAGCTGATGTCCGATGGCTTTGTTAATCAAAACAGCGGCAACAGAAGAGTCAACACCACCGGAGAGTCCCAGGATAACATTCTTATCACCGACTTTTTCTTTTATCTCTTTGAGCTGACGTTGTATAAAAGAGCCCATATCCCAGTTGGCGCAGCACTTGCAGATTCCAAAGACAAAATTTCTCAAAATCTGGACACCGCCTTGAGTATGAACAACCTCAGGATGGAACTGAACGGTGTACAATCTTCTTGTAAAATCAGCCGCAGCACAATAAGGCGTATTATCTGTTTTTGCGAGAACTTCAAACCCCTCAGGAAGTTGTTCGATTTTATCCCCATGGCTCATCCATACCGTTTTTTTCTGAGCGGGGTCAAAGCCTTCGAAAATAGCTTTATCTGCAAGAATTTGAATTTCGGTACGTCCGTATTCTCTCTTATCGGAAGAGAAAACCCGCCCGCCAAGCAGGTGTGATATCAACTGCATTCCATAACAAATACCTAAGACAGGAACTCCGAGTTCAAGAACTTCTTTGCCTATAATCGGAGCATCTTTACCATACACGCTCGAAGGTCCGCCTGAGAGAATTATTCCCTTCGGGTCAAATTCTTTTATCTTATCAACTGAGTAGTTGAAGGGATGTATCTCGCAGTAAACCTTCTGTTCTCTGATTTTGCGGGCTATAAGCTGGGTATATTGAGAACCGAAATCGAGAATAAGTATCTTATCCAGAGAATCAGTATTTGTCATAAAAAACCTCTTCTATAATCTGTAGTTTGGTGCTTCTTTGGTAATAATTACATCGTGAACATGGCTTTCTTTCAATCCCGAAGAAGAAATTTTTACAAACTTCGCTCTTTTTACAAGTTCTTCAAGATTTTTGGCTCCGATGTATCCCATGCCTGCTCTTACCCCGCCGACAAGCTGATAAACCGTTGCAGATAGCGGTCCTTTGTAAGGTACTTTTCCTTCAATCCCTTCAGGAACAAATTTTTGCTCTGATTTGACATCATTCTGAAAATATCTGTCTTTGCTGCCATCTTTCATCGCACCGATAGAGCCCATACCTCTATACATTTTGTAGGTTCTTCCCTGATAAAGAATAGTTTCTCCTGGGCTTTCTTCGGTTCCGGCGAGAAGCCCGCCGAGCATAACAGTATTTGCACCAATGGCGAGAGCTTTTACGATATCTCCTGAGTATTTGATACCGCCATCAGCAATAGCGGGAATGCCATGTTTTCTTGCGACCTGACAAGCTTCATAAACTGCTGTAATCTGAGGAACTCCGATACCTGCAACTATTCTTGTCGTGCATATAGATCCGGGGCCTATACCGATTTTTATACCGTCGACACCTGCCTTAATCAAAGCTTCGGCACCTTCTGCAGTTGCTATGTTGCCTGCGATAATCTGTGCCTTGGGATAAGTAGTTCTGATATCTTTTATTGCATCAAGAACATTCTTTGAGTGCCCGTGAGCTGTATCGATGGTGATTACATCAACAGAAGCATTCATCAGGGCTTCTATTCTTTGATATCTGTCTTCTGAAATTCCGACAGCAGCCCCGACACGAAGTCTTCCCTGAGAATCCTTGCTTGCATTCGGATATTTGATTGCTTTCTGGATATCTTTGATTGTTATCAAACCCTTGAGGATAAAGTTATCATCAACTATAGGGAGTTTTTCTATTCTGTTTTTATGCAGAAGTTCTTTTGCAGTTTCAATGTCCGTTCCCTCTTTTGCGGTAATCAGATTATCTTTTGTCATAATATCTTCAACACGCTGGGAGAGGTTATTCTCAAAGCGGAGATCTCTGTTTGTTAAAATACCCATCAAACGACCTTCTTCGTTGGTGATGGGTAATCCTGAAATTCTGTATCTTTTCATTATATCAAGGGCATCAGACAAACTCTGATAGGGAGAGAGGGTTATCGGATGAGATATCATTCCGCTCTCTGATTTTTTGACAATATCAACTTCTCTTGCCTGCTGCTCTATTGTCATATTCTTGTGAATCATACCGATTCCGCCCTCACGAGCCATATTGATTGCCATCTCTGACTCTGTTACAGTATCCATTGCTGCACTGATAAGAGGGATATTAAGTTTTATTTCATTTGTTAATTTTGTCGAAAGGTCTGTATCTTTTGGCAAAACGCTCGATTCTTGAGGTACCAGCAGTACATCATCAAAAGTCAATGATTCTTCTATTTTCAATGTCATTATCTTCTCCTTTATCTTTATATAAGGGTTATGACTATTTTTAATGTTTTTTAAATGATATCAAAAGAGAAGATATATGCAAGTAAATTTTATTTTTAAGTTATTATAATTTAAAATATCTTTAAAAGATTTATGAGGTGATGTAACAGCTATGAAATTTGAAACTATTGCTACACAAGGTTTTTTGGAGCCGCAGAACAACAACCATGCAATCTCTATGCCGATATATGCAACAACAGCATACAGTTTTGACTCGGTTCAGCACGCCATAGACCTCTTTGACCTGAAAGTCGGAGGGGATATCTATACAAGACTTTCAAATCCTTCAAATGACCTCGTTGAAAAACGAATAGCAGAATTAGAAGGTGGTGTTGGAGCAGTTGCAACATCTTCAGGGCAATCAGCCATTCTCATTGCAATGTTGAATATAGCAGGAGCGGGAGATGAAATAGTTACATCATCAAAAATTTACGGAGGAACTTATAACCTCTTCTCAAAAACATTCAAACAAATCGGCATTAATGTCAAATTTATCAACACAGATAACCTCGAAGACTACGAAAAAGCCATAACAGACAAAACAAAATGCCTCTACACCGAAACTATCGGCAACCCGAAGTTAAAAGTCGCAGATATAGAAGGACTTGCAAAAATTGCTCACAGACACGGTATTCCGCTTGTTGTCGATAACACGGTTGCAACACCTTATCTTTGCAGACCGTTTGATTTTGGCGCAGATATCGTTGTTCACTCAACAACAAAATATCTCTCAGGTCATGGAAATGCTATGGGCGGAGTGGTTGTTGACTCGGGAAAATTTGACTGGAACCAGAACAACAAATTCCAGATGCTGACAACACCTGATGAAAGCTACCATGGAACAATTTATACGGAAGCGTTCAAAGAAGCAGCATTCATCGTAAAAGCAAGAGCACACCTTTTAAGAGACCTCGGATGCTGCCAGAGTCCGTTCAACTCTTATATGACTCTTCTCGGGCTCGAGACCCTTCATGTAAGAATGGACAGACACTGCAAAAACGCTCTTGAACTGGCGCAATACCTCGAATCGATGAAAGATATAAACTATGTTATCTACCCTGGGTTAGAAAGCAGCGCTGATTATGAGCTTGCTCAAAAATATCTCAAAAAAGGCGCCTCTTCGCTTGTGGGATTTGGAGTAAGGGGAGATGGAACAAAATTTATCGAAGCTCTCAAACTATTCATCCATGCGACAAACCTCGGTGACGTCCGTTCAATCATCACATATCCTGCCGGCACAACTCACAGACAGCTCTCAGATGACCAGCTTGAGAAAGCTGGAATTACAAAAGACTTCATGAGAGCCTCAATAGGTCTTGAAAATATCGAAGACATCAAAGAAGATATCACAAATGCAGTAAAAATCGCCTGCTCATAAAAGAGGGTAAAAAATGACCGTTACAGAACTGAAAGATAATGTAGGATTTGTAAAAACAGAATTCTATACAATCGAAGAAAAAATAAAATTCGAAAGCGGAGTAGAATTCGGTCCTGTTACAGTAGCTTATGAAACCTATGGAAAGCTGAATGAGAATGCTGATAATGCAATCCTTGTCATACACGCTCTCACCGGTGATGCTCATGCAGCAGGATACCACAGCGAAAATGACAAAAAGCCCGGATGGTGGGATACGCTTATTGGTCCTGATAAGGGTTTTGATACAAACAAATATTTTGTCATCTGCTCTAATATCTTAGGCGGATGCAGCGGAACAACAGGTCCTTCAAGCATAAACCCCGAGACAGGCAAACCGTATGGAATTGATTTCCCCGTTTTCACTATAGAAGACACCGTAAAAGTCCAGAAAAAGCTTCTTGATTACCTTGGAGTAAAAAGGCTATACAGCGTTGCTGGAGGTTCTATGGGAGGAATGCAGGCAATGCAGTTTGCTATATCTTACCCTGAGATGGTAAACTCAGCCATCCTCATTGCAACGACAAGCCGTCTTTCACCGCAGGCGATTGCTTTCAACGCAGTCGGAAGAAATGCTATCATCTCTGACCCTTGCTGGAACAACGGTGATTATTATGACAAGCCTCAAAAACCTGATAGAGGACTTTCAGGTGCAAGAATGATAGGACACATTACCTATCTCTGCGAAGAAGCAATGTACAACAAGTTCGGACGCAGACTACAGGATAAAGACCACTATGATTTCAACTTTGATATAGACTTTCAGGTTGAGAGCTATCTTCAGCATCAGGGACAAATTTTTGTCGACAGATTTGATGCAAACAGCTATCTTTATATAACAAAAGCTGTTGACTACTTTGATTTGGCTGATAAATACGGTTCTTTGACAAATGCATTCAAATATTCAAATGCAAAATATCTCATTATCTCATTTGACTCTGACTGGTTATTCCCCTCAAGACAGTCAAAAGAGATAGTCAATGCGCTTATGAACCTCGGGAAGGATGTGTCATACTGCGAAATAGAATCCCCCTGCGGGCATGATGCCTTCTTGCTTGAATATGACGTGCAATCAAAGATAATCAAAAGTTTTTTAAACGACCATATAAAAGAGGACGCTGATGAATAATCATTATGCAACATCAAAAGGTTTACACCTGAATTATTCAATAATTCTCAATATGATAGAAGAAAACTCAAGAGTCTTAGACCTCGGATGCGGCAACGGAGAGCTGTTGAAACTCTTGAAAGAGAGAAAAAAAGTCACCGGTAACGGAATCGAAATTGACCAGAGAGGAGTAATTCAATGCCTTGAAAAAGGGCTGTCTGTCATACAGGGGGATATCGACGACGGTCTGAAGCAATTTCCTGATAAATCATATGATTATGTTATTCTCAATCAGACACTTCAATCAACTTATAATCCCGATTTTGTTCTCGAAGAAATGCTGCGTGTCGGAAAAAAATGCGTGGTGAGTTTCCCGAACTTTGCTTACTGGAGGATTAGATGCGAACTGTTCTTCAAAGGACATATGCCAAAGTCAAAAATCCTTCCTTTTGAATGGTACAACACCCCGAATATCCACCTGCTCACGATAAAAGACTTCTTTGAATTTTCAAAAGAGCATAACATCAAAATTCTTGAAGGCATCTACACAACAAAAGCAAACATAAGAAAAGGCATACAGTATAATATTTTCTCAAATTTCTTTGCAGAAGAAGTAATCTTTGTCATATCAAAATAAATTTCGCAGGCAAATTCGTATATTCACGGAGTTTTATATAGAAAAAAAGAAACGGAATATATGAACATACAACCGCTGAACATAAACTTTTTCAACAATCAGAAGTCTTTCTCCCCAAGAATATCTTTTGGAGAGACGCCTCTTTATAACATCAAACTAAAAGAAAGGCTTGAAAACGATACATTCTCAAAAACAGACGGTACCTTCGCAAGCCTGAACCCTGATGATAAAAATGATGCAGAGCTTATAAAAAAACTTGAAACACTCTGGAATCCTTCAGGATATGCGACCGTAATAGCAGAAGAGTTTCTGCATCCTCACAAAAGCAAAAACAGCAGCTTTTATATAATCGAAAAAAATTCTCCTGCTAATGATACCCTGCATAAAACAACCTGCATCGCCTCTACAACGAATGTTGACAATACAGACAAATCAGCATTTGAAATAGACTATATCCAGACCTCTCCAGATATCTCACAAAGCGATAAACCTCAAATCAAAGGCAGCGGAGAACTGATGGTTTATGGCTGTGTCAAAGAAGCTCAAAAATACGGTTTTCAAAAAGTATCGATTTTCTCTTCAAACAACTCTTTCTATGAACACCTCGGCTTCAATAAAGTTGCCTACAGATGGTATGAACTTCCATCATCTCAATATGATGAATTTCTTGAGAGAGTTGAGAAAAAATACGCAATGGAATAAAAATCCTCCTCATATTCAAATTTGTTAACAATAAGCACAAAATAAATCAATTTCTGATATTCATCTATTTTATAGGGATAAGGAAGTTGGTCTATGAATATCCGTTCAATACAAAATAACTCTTATATGCCGCAGTATAAAAGAACCCCACCTCTTCAACAAAAATCAGAAGAGCAGTCATTAAGCTGCAAAAAAATTGATGAAATTCCTTCATCATACCTGAGAGGCTCCTTTGGCATCATCAACAACAAAAACTCTCTTTCTTTCGGTCAAAAACATCTTTACCAAATAAACCTCAAAAAAAGACAGCAGGCAGGACACTACGAATTTATACCTGCATATTTTTCAAAACTAAACCCGAGAAATGAAGACGACAGATATTTCATGGAAAAACTTGACGGTTTCTGGTCGCCAAAAAGCGATAGAAATATGGCAGGTGATATAGCTGAAGACTTTTTCTCCGAAAGAAAGAATAAAGAAAATAATTTTTATATTATCGAAAAAAATGACGATGAATATTATGTAGACACCTTTTGCCGTACCACAGCAGTTGTTGAAACAACAAACCCGAAATCAAAAAATAAATCAAAATTCGAAATAAAATACCTTCAGACAAACCCTGATATTTTATATCAGGATACACCTGAAATCAAAGGCAGCGGCGAGCTGATGTTATACGGCTGCGTCAAAGAGGCAAAGAAAAACGGCTTTGATATGGTAGAAATATACTCATCAAATGATAGTTTTTATGAACACCTTGGATTAATTGAACGCCCTAAAGCTCACTTTTTCACTCTTTATCCGCAAGAATACGACTACTTTCTTGAAAGAATCGAAAAGAAATACAACCTGAAACAAAGGAATTTCACAATATGAACATCAGCCCGATAAGCTTAAACACTATAAACAAGACCTCCTCAAGCAAAAAGCTCTCTTTTGGAGAAACTCCCGTCTGCAAAATAAATCTGAAAAGAAAACAAAAAGATGACACCTACAAATTCATCCCCGCTCATTTCTCTAAGCTAACTCCATCCGAGGATAAAGATGAATTACTCGTAGACAGAATAAAAGATGTCTGGGGAAAAAGAAACGACTCCTACGCAGTTGATATAGCAAGCAACTTTGCTCTTCAAAACGGACGGTCTGTCAACAATAATTTTTATGTAATCTCAAGAGATGATATGAAAGACCCCTACCGGAAAATCACCTGCATAATGCAAACAACAAGCACCGATGAGAGGGATAAATCAAAATTCAGCATAGACTATCTCCAGGCACATCCGAATATAGAAAACAACCCGTTCTCAAAAATAAAAGGCAGCGGCGAGCTTTCACTTTACGGCTGTGTCAAAGAGGCAAAAGAACATGGTTTCAAAGAAGTATACATATCTTCTTCGAACAACCCCTTCTATGAACACCTGAATCTCAAACCCGGAGCAAGAAACAGCACTTTTATTATTGATGAAGCTGACTACGACAGCTTTCTTGCAAGAATAGAAGAAAAATACGGCATAAAATAATTTTTTCTAATTTTTTTGGAACTTATATATCAAATTCCACAAATATTATTAAAAATCAGTCATTCTGAGGGAGAAAGCCCGAAGAATCCTTTTTGTTTAGATACTTCGCTAACACTCAGTATGACGTTGTTTTGAAAATTTTTGGTAGACTTTGCTATATAAATCCCATTTTTTTTAAGTATTTAATTATAAAATGGTTGATGTATAATAAATTTGTAATGGACAGAGTCAAGAGGGTCTAGAATATGTTGCAAATTTTCAAAACCTGTGAGAACAACACCCTGAAAGAGCTGTCTATTGCAGAAAAAGATACAGCAAAAGGAGCCTGGTTCAATCTCACACGACCAACCGGAGATGAAATCAAGCAGGTTGCAGAAGTTATAAACCTTGACCCTGACTATCTGAGAGATGCTCTTGACTCAGAAGAGCGTTCACGTCTTGAGATAGAAGAGGATGTTATGCTAATCATCACAAATATTCCTCTTATGGAAGATGAAAACACTTTTGATACTCTGCCTCTTGGTATCATCCTCACTCCGAATCATATTGTTACTGTTTCTTTGAAAGAAAACAATATTCTCTCTTTCTTCAATCAGGACACTTCAAAACTATTCCATACAGATGAAAGAACAAAATTCTTGTTTCATATCCTCTTCAGGTCAACAAAATTTTATTTGAGATACCTCAACCGCATAAACAGCAGAACAGACCAGATAGAACTTGAACTAAGAAGAACAATGAAAAACAAAGCGCTCTTCCAGCTGTTTGAGGTGCAAAAAAGTTTGGTTTATTTTACAACAGCACTCAAAGACAACGGAGTTGTTCTCGAAAAACTGATGCGCCTGAGACAAAACATAAATCTGCACCATATTTTCAAGCTCAACGAAGATGATGAGGATATGCTCGAAGATGTAATTATCGAAAACAAACAGGCTCTTGAAATGGTAGAGATGCACAGAAACATTCTCGAGAGTATGATGGATGCATTTGCTTCAATTATTTCAAACAACTTGAATATGGTGATGAAATTCCTGACATCTATGACTATCATACTTGCTATACCAACAATGATAGCAAGCTTCTGGGGGATGAATGTTCCCGTTCCGATGGCGCATACTCATCACTATGCAGCATTTATGCTGATAATCATAACATCTTTCATAGGCACAAGTATTGTAGCCGCTATTCTTGCAAAGAAAAATCTCTTCTGAATTTTGATTTATTTTTCAATAACTTCAGATGTGTTTTCCTCAGTTTTCTCCGGGTTGAAATCATCTTCCTCCTGAGTTTCTTCCTGCTCAGTATCTGTTTCTTCAAGGAAATCAACAGAGAAAATATCCATATCAAAATCAGAAACCTTGTTTTTTCTTGAGTCATAAGAAATCTTCACAAATTGATATTTGTTCGTTTCTCCTAAAGATGATACAGAAACGTGATAAACTCCATCTTTTGTTTTGATAATCTTCTCACGATGATAATGCCCTGAGAAAACAGCAAGAATATTTGAATGCTTTGCAAGCATCTCTTCATAAGCAGCTTTGTTCACAATATTATGAGTTTTCTTATCATAAGGTTCTTTTATTGGAAAATGCTGGAATATTAAAACTTTTTTATCGGAATTTTCTTCTAGAGTCTTATCAATCCAGGCCATCGTCTTCTTTGTGATAACACCATGAGAATTCGGTGCAACAGGGAAAGATGCATCAATAACAACCCCAATAATCTCTTGTGTTATAGGAAAGGTATAGTTGAAGGTGTTATACTTTCTTGATTTTCCATATTTATTCACAATTTTTACATAATCTTCTTTTGATATACCTGAGATTTTGTATGCATCATGATTGCCAAGACACATATAATAAGGTTTGTTTATTCTCCTTATTTTTTTCATAAAAGAAATAAGCAAATTCTCTTCAGAACTGTCTATGTTGTCCCCCAAAAAAACAACAAAATCTATATCAGAAATGTTTATACCATCAATAGCACTATCCAAGAGTTTCTGAGTTCTTCCCCAGTTTCTTGCACTGTGTTCTATATCTTTTTGCTCGGTTGTATAGTGAATATCAGATAAAATTGCAAATCTGACAGTCTTCGCATCAGCAGCTCCGATACTCAAAAAAAACATCAATAAAAGACAAATAACACGCTTAATACTAAACATTTTTTACCGCCTCAATTTATATTTGTATTGTAACTTTTGACTCCAGGTTGACAAGAATTTTGTTCAGAATTTCAATTAAAGTTAATTTTTCTTCTTCGCTTATATTATTATAGATATATTTTTCTATCTGCCTGAGAGCAGGAACAATCGACTCAACTTTTTTCGTTCCCTCTTCTGTTAAATATATTTTGTGAATACGCTTATTATGAGCGTCCTCTTTTCTTGAAACAAGACTCCTATCTTCAAGAATATTTATCATCCTTGTTATGTTCGCTCTGTCTTTCAAAAGCCTTTGGGACAACTGGCGTTGGTAAAGACAGCCGTTTTCATAAAGCAGCCACAATATTCCGAATTGCTCAGGTGTAACATCAAAATTATGCGACCTGAAAATCTGAATAGCGTTCAATTTCATATACAACGCTACCATACAAACCGCATTGATTGTCGGGTCACTGATTTTGTTTCCCTGCATCATAAAAACAACTAATCCTTCTTCTCAGCTAATATATTTATTAAACCTCAAAAAAAGATTTTTTTAAAGTAAAAAAGAGGGGGAGTTATATAGCAAATTCCTCCAGAAATTTCAAAAGAAACGTCATACTGAGCGTTAGCGAAGTATCTAAACAAAAAGGATTCTTCGGGCTTTAGCCCTCAGAATGATGGACTTTTAACAGTATCTGTAGAATTTTTTATATAAGTTCAAAAAGAGGTTCAGGAAAAAATTCCTGAACCTCTTTTTTACAAAAGCCTCTGATTACAGACGGCAAGCTATTTTGTTTTTCTCTTCGATAGCTGCCTGAGCTGCTGCAAGTCTTGCTTGAGGAACTCTGAACGGAGAGCATGAAACATAATTCAAACCTATTCTGTGACAGAATTTTACTGAATCAGGATCGCCGCCATGTTCACCGCAGATACCGCGTTTTAGATTTGGTCTTACGATGAGAGCTTTTTCAAGAGCAATCTTCATCAACTCTCCGACACCTTCCTGATCAAGAGTTTCAAACGGGTTAGCAGGCAATATTTTCTTTTCAACATAGTTGTTCAAGAATTTACCCTCTGCATCATCTCTTGAGAAACCGAAAGTCATCTGAGTCAAGTCGTTTGTACCAAATGAGAAGAACTCGGCATATTCTGCAATTTTATCTGCAGTAAGTGCTGCACGGGGTATTTCAATCATTGTGCCGAATTGATAATCAACACAAACGCCTTTCTCATCCATAACTTCTTTTGCAACACGTTCAAGAACGGATCTTGCTTCTTTCAGCTCGTTAGAATGTCCTACAAGAGGAATCATAACCTCAGGTTTGACGTTCAATCCTTCTTTTTTCAAATCGCATGCGGCAGAGAATATTGCTCTTACCTGCATTTCGTTGATTTCAGGATAAGTCAGACCCAATCTGCATCCTCTCAAACCCATCATCGGGTTAGATTCAGACATAGCCTCTACAAGATTGAGCATTTCTTCATCAGCTTTATAATCCTGATTGAGAGCTTTCTCCGTTGCAACTTTTGCAATCAGCTCTTCTTTCGAAGGCAAAAATTCATGAAGCGGAGGATCTAGCAATCTGATAGTCATCGGCAAATCGCCAAGAGCCTTGAACATCTGATAGAAATCGTTGTACTGCATCGGCAGCAGGTGGTCAAGAGCTTCTTTTCTTGCTTCTTTGGTACCTGCAATAATCATCTTCTGTACCCATGGCAATCTATCAGGATCCATAAACATATGCTCAGTACGGCAAAGACCTACACCTTCAGCTCCAAGTTCGATTGCTTTTGCAACATCTTTCGGAGTATCAGCGTTTGCTCTTACAACAAGGCGTTTGACACTGTCAGCCCATTTGAAGAGTTTCTCAAAATTGCCGTCCATCTTCGGATCAACAGTTGCAACAGAACCTTCCATAACTTCGCCTGTTCCGCCGTCCATAGAGATTATGTCATTCTTATGGAATACCCGTCCATCAGCAGTTGTAAGTGTTTCGTTTTTCAAATCAATCTGCAAGTCTTCACATCCTGCAACGCATGGTTTGCCCATACCTTTTGCAACAACCGCAGCATGAGAAGTCATACCGCCTCTAAGAGTAAGAACACCCTGAGATGCAATCATGCCATGGATGTCATCAGGACATGTTTCAATTCTGACAAGAATAACTTTCTCTCCGTTGTGACCTCTTTCTGCGGCTTCTTCAGTATCGAAAACAATCTTTCCGACAGCAGCGCCAGGAGATGCTGCAAGACCTTTTGCAATCTTCGCTGATTTTTCTCTTGCGGCGGGGTCAAAACTCGGAAGAAGCAATTGATAGAGTTGATAAGGATCAACAAGCTCAATAGCTCTTTCTTTAGTAATAATACCTTCTTCTGCCATCTCAACAGCAATTCTGACTGCTGCTGCGGCGGTTCTTTTTCCGTTTCTTGTTTGAAGGATGTAGAGTTTGCCTTTTTCGATGGTAAATTCCATATCCTGTACATCTTTGTAGTGTTTTTCAAGCTTTTTAGCGATATCTACATATTGTTTGTAGATTTCTGGCATATCCTGCTCGAGTTCCGCTATCGGTTTTGGTGTTCTGATACCTGCTACAACGTCTTCACCTTGTGCATTGGTCAAATATTCGCCATAGAACTTGTTTTCACCGGTTGACGGGTTTCTTGTGAAAGAAACACCGGTTGCAGAATCTTCACCCATATTACCGAAGACCATTGTCTGAACATTTACGGCTGTTCCGTAACGGTGGTCTATTTTGTAGTGATTACGATAAGCTACAGCACGCGGAATATTCCATGATCTGAATACCGCCTCAATAGCTTGTTCTAACTGTTCATAAGGATCCTGAGCAAAAGGTTTGCCTGTTTCTTTTTCAATCAATTCCTTATAAAGAGGTATAAGAGATTTCAAACCTTCAACAGAAACTTCAGTATCAAGTTTGACACCTTCTCTTTCTTTTACTTCATCTAAAATATCTTCAAATTTAACTCTATCAATATCTAAAACCACAGAACCAAACATAGTCAAGAAACGACGATAACTGTCATAACCAAATCTTTCATTCTGAGTAAGTTCAATCAAACCTTTAAGAGTTTCGTCATTCAAGCCCAAATTCAAAACAGTTTCCATCATACCGGGCATAGAGAGTCTTGCACCGGATCTTACTGACAACAGAAGCGGTTTTTGAGGATCTCCGAATTTTTTACCTGCTTGTCTTTCTACATCTGATAAAGCTCTTCTTACATCATCCATCAAACCTATAGGCATTTTATTGCCGTTATCAATATATTCCATACAGGTTTCAGTAGTAATGGTAAGTCCGGGAGGAACCGGAAGCCCGGCATTTGTCATTTCTGCCAAATTTGCGCCCTTTCCTCCAAGAAGATTGCGCATTGTTGAGTTGCCTTCTTTAAAAAGCCATACACGTTTTTCTACCATAAATTTCTCCTTTGTAATATTAAATCCATACCAAGGACTATTACCACCTATCTTATACCATAAAACCGCCTTATTCTCAAGAAAAATAAGAAAATTCTTTGTCCACAAATATCAACCGAAAAATGTAACAATAGTTTTAAATGTTAGTAAATATCCGTTCAAAAAAGTATAATTAAAATTGATTTGGTATTTTTAGGAGAAGCGCTGATGATAATCGAAAAAGACATAACTTGCCCCGGATGCGGAAAAAAAATGACAAAACTCGAACTCGGAAACAGAGTTGTCGATGTTTGCCTTGACGGATGCGGAGGTATCTGGTTTGATGCCTATGAAATAAATTCATTTGACGAGGACAGCGAAGAACTCGGTCAAATGTTAGAAGACATAACACCCGAGAAAAATATTAAAAAAATTCCTGAAGACAAAAGAGAATGCCCGAGATGTATGATGTCACACCTCGAACAGCAATATTTTTCAAATAAACAACAGGTTATGATGGATCGCTGCCCGAAATGCGGCGGAGTTTTCCTCGATGCAGGTGAACTGAAAGAAATTAGAAAAGGCGATACCGCAATCAAATGCCCTGCCTGCCAAAAACCAATGAAGCATGTTGAAGTCGAGGGTATGGTTATTGATGTTTGCCTTGATGGCTGCGGAGGTATGTGGTTCGATAAATATGAACTCAAAAGAGTTGACAACGGCTGCGAAAATGTGGGCGAACTGCTCAACAACCTCAAAGCTAAACCGGGAATAAAAACAATTCCGGCGGAGCAGAGAAAATGCCCGAGATGTCAAGAAAGTATACTCCGTCAGGGATATTATTCGACAAGAAAAGAGGTTATAATCGATAAGTGCTATAACTGCGGAGGAGTATTTCTCGATGCAGGTGAACTCGCACATATCAGATCGCTTTATTATACAGCTGAAGACAAACAAGTAGAAGATGCCGCATTCGCAAGACAGATGACACAAGATATCGGCATGGTGGCAGAAGATAAAATACCCACCCCTCCGTTGTTCAAAGCATATATGGGAGCCCTTGATAACTTCTTCGGCGGCGGAAACTCCAAATCAAAAATGCTTGAGAAGGCTGAAAGAAAAGCGCAAAACAGATAAAAATATTGGAGAATAAAAGTGAACAACTCAACAGATATAATCATAGTAGGAGCCGGTCCATCAGGAACGGCTGCTGCTATGATATCAGCTCAAGCAGGGAAAAGAGTTGTTCTTATCGAACGTGGCGATTTTTCAGGCTGCAAAAATATGTTCGGCGGCGCAATATATACAGCTCCGACAAAAGAAATTTATCCTGAATTCTGGAAAACAGCGCCTGTTGAAAGAGGGATTATCAGACACAGTTATGCACTCCTTGGAGAACATGACGGAACAACGATATCCTATGATAAACAATCATCCGGTGAATCTTATGAAGCATACAGCGTAACAAGAGCAAAATGGGACAGATGGTGTGCCCAAAAAGCAGAAGAAGCAGGAGCTGTACTTGTTAAAGAAACTCTTGTGAAAGAAATTCTCAAAGACGGAAACAGAGTCATAGGAGTTAAAACAGACACAGGAGAAGAGTTCTTATCAAAAATTGTTATTATAGCTGATGGAGTAAACTCAATCCTCGCAAAACAACTCGGTTTCAGAAAAGATATAAAACCCGAAAATGTTGCACTGAGCATAAAAGAAGTTTTATCGCTTCCTGAGAATGTTATAGAAGAAAGATTCAATCTTTCAAACAAAACAGGGTGTACTTATACTATCATCGGAGGACCGATGACAGGTATTACAGGCATGGGCTTCTTGTATACAGGAACAAATACCGTATCAATAGGCGTCGGGGTATCTCTTGATGATTTACAAAAAAACTTCCTCAAACCTTATGACTTACTCAACGAACTCAAGAAACACCCGATACTTAGCCCGCTGATAAAAGACTCCACACTGAAAGAATATTCAGCCCACCTGATTCCTGAAGGAGGATTCAAAACAATACCGAAACTTTACGGGCATGGCGTTATGATTACGGGTGATGCAGCTATGCTTGTGAACAATGTGCACTGGGAAGGAACAAATCTTGCAATGTTCAGCGGCAAGTATGCAGCTGAAACAGCTATCGAAGCTCTTGAGAAAAATGATTTTTCAGAAAACACACTTGCATTGTATGAGAAAAAGCTCAAAAACAGCTTCATACTCAAAGATATGAAAACATACGAAGATGTTGTTCCGACAATAGAAAAAAACGCAGGAGCATTCTTAGGATATTATCCTCAAAAAGTTAACGAATTTATGGATATGTTCACAACCGTTGACGGCGTAGCAAAGAAAGCAAAATACACTGATTTTATAAGTTCCGTCTTCAAAGAAAAACCGCTGCCCTCGCTTATAAAAGACGGTATCAAACTTATCAAACTCGCTGCAGGAGTGTTTGTAAAATGAGCGAAGAAAAAACAATACCAGAAAATATCGACGAAAAATTATCAACGATAAAATACAGACCTGATGAAAAATCCCATCTATCGGTGATTAATCAGGAAAAGTGCAAAGACTGTGATAAAGCCTGCACATTTTTCTGTCCTGCAAGAGTCTATGAATGGGATGAAATTCAGCAAAAATTAATAATAAAATATGAAAATTGCCTTGAATGCGGCGCATGCCGGATAGGATGTATTAATCAAAATATAAACTGGGAGTATCCTAACGGCGGTTTTGGAGTTATATTTAAGAATAGTTAGGGAGATAGAAAATGAAAGAAGAAAAAACAGAATACAGACGCTGGTACGACAAAGACCCGATACTCTCAAAAACAATGAAAGTTCTTCAAACTTCAACTGATGAAGATCAAATCAGAATGTCCATAAATCTCATTAAAATCATCATCGAACACAACATTGAAAGCAAGTCATTTACCTCTATCGAAGATATTATGGAAGCTGTCAACGAAGGGGTTATTGAAAAAGGAAACGCCCGCTGGTATGACATCGACAACACTGTCCGCACAGCAATCCAGATGCTTGAGAACTGCTCTGAAGAAATGAGAAGCAAAATTGCAAAAAAAATGGCTGATATGATTGTCGAAAAATTCAATACATCTGATGATGACAAACAAGAGGATGATGACCTCGATGAACTTGATTCAGATGATGATGATGAATAAAAAAAAGCTATGTCCGTTTCTTTAACTCAGAGGTACATAGCTAAAATAGGGATATGTGTATCGTCGTCTTCTAAGGAGTATGTTTAAATTTTAGCAACTGATTTGAAATTTTACATCGTTCATAATAATTAGATTATATTTATACACATCCTACTATTGAATTATAATCACAATATGAACCTGTCAAAAACACAAAAAACATTTATTTCTTCTATTGTTCTAATTGCCTCAATGTCGGTTTTCGCTTTGAATATCGGTATTGTGAGTGCTGTATTTTGCATTCTTCTCTTTTCTGTCCTTGCCTATAAAAAAATTTTTTCAAAAACTTTTGCAATACTTCTCCTTCTGATTTTTCTTCTATCAGGAGTTTATTACAACGCAACGGCAAAGAAGAGCGATAATTTATTGAAACTGGCTCCATCAAAAAATATCACTGCAACGGGAAGAATAATCTCCCTCCCTGATAAAACGCTCTATGGCAGAACAAGATTTTTCTTCAAGGTATATTCCTTAGAAAAAAACGGAAAAACAGAAAAAATCATAAACAACAAAACCATTGTTAACATCTACGACAACAAAAGACGATTTGAAAAACTCAACATAGGCGATGTCATAGAAATCACAGGAAACCTCAACATCCCCTTCGACTCGCAAAATCCGTCACAATTCAGCTACAGAAACTACCTCAAAGACAAAAAAGTTTTCACGACAATCTCTTCAAGAGGAGAAAACTACGAGCTGAAAAAAGACAGAAATATCTTCTGGAGTTTTATCAAAAACATCAACCTCACAAGAGATAAAATAATAAAAAAACATTCTCAATACCTGAAAAGCCCAAATCTGGAACTATTAGGGAGTATTGTTTTCGGGGATAACGCCGTAGGCGTCCCTGACTCCGTTACTGATAGTTTCGTACACTCAGGACTTCTTCATCTGCTTGCAGCTTCAGGTTTGAATGTTGCTCTCATATTCGGAATATGGTTCTTCCTGCTCGCCAAGCTTAATATAAATTACAGAGTCAACATACTCTCAGGCATGGCGGTTATTCTTGTTTATATGCTAATGACAGGACTTCCCCCGTCCATAACAAGAGCCGGCATTATGCTTGAACTTGCCCTTCTTGCAAAACTCATCGACCGAAAATCAGAAGCAATGACCCTGCTTGCAGTAGTCGGAGCAGCAATGCTTCTATATAATCCGCTTTATATAAAAGATATCAGTTTCCAGCTTTCTTTCATCGTCACCTTTGGATTAATATTCTGCGCAAAACTCATAAATCATAAATTCAATCTGATTCCACTATGGGCATCCTCAGCTGTCTTAATCCCTCTCATCGCCCAGATGTGGGTTCTCGGGTTTCAGGTGTTTTATTTCAACAACATAGCACCCTACTCGGTCTTTGCAAACATCATCGTCCTGCCTCTTGTCGGAGTCATCAGCTTCTGCGGTTTTGCAGGGAGCATAATCAGCCTGATACCTTACACATCCCCTCTGTGTTTTCTCCTCGATAAGGCAGTAAGCCCTTTCTTATCAGCAATTTTACTTATATCAAACTTCTGCAAAAAACTGCCCCATTCCCTTGAATATCTCCATCAGCCCTCAGCTTTCGATGTTTTCATCTACTATACAATAATCTTCATCTTATTCCTCATCATTCAAACAAAACTCCCTCAAAAAGTATCAAAAACTTTGAAATATCTGACGGCAATACTTATTCTGACTTTGTCCTTCTCTTATTCAAAACCTGCGCCTCCTGATACCCTCGATATAATTTTCTTCAGCGTAGGAAATGCTGATGCCATACTCATAAAAACACCTGAAAACAACTACATTACCGTTGATTCAGGAAACCTTGGTTTTGGTGGCTACTCATCAGGAAGAGGCATTATCAATGAATATTTCAAAGATAACGGAATAAAAACTCTTTCAACAATGATATTCACTCACTACGACAGGGATCACATCGGCGGTGGTGCTGATGTAATCAAATTTGCAGAAGTAAAATCAGTGATTATGCCGGAATCAAAATGCACAACCTCCACATGCCGGCTGCTATTTGATGAGTTGAACAAATCATCAAAAACAAAAAAATATATCATTGATACCTCAAAAGAACTTGTTCTATCAAATAGAGTGAAAACAAAAATCATCGCCCCGAAGGCAAAGAATGAAAACGACTCATCGCTTGTAACATATCTTGTGCATAACAAATTTTCAGCACTGCTGCTAGGAGATAACACAAAAAAATCATTTCCTGAGATAAAGAAACATCTGACTCAGCCTATAACCATCCTCAAACTCGGACACCACGGAGGAGCAAGAACCATCAACGAAGAAATGCTCAACTTTCTGAACCCAAAACTTATTGTTATATCAGTAGGGCAAAATAGCTACAAACACCCGAATAAAAAAACTCTTGAAATTATAGAAAAACACAAAATACCAATCCTAAGGACAGATTTGAATAACGCCGTAAAAATTTCATCATCAGGAGAAACAACAAACGTTTATACCTACAATCCAAAAAATAAAAAATGGATCCTATTCGATACTTATCAATAAACACAAAAAGAGCTGCAAATTATGCAGCTCTTTTTAGACTAAAAAATACTTTAGTTATTTTCTGTCATGACCGACCTGCCATCTGTGGTCAACACCGGCGTTCATTTCATTAGCGCTCAATTTGCCTTTAATTATATTTCCAGCTACAACAGCTGCCGAAATCAAGCCGACTACAACTTTTGCAGGTTTTGAAATTCTTTCGGTATTTTTCAAAGTCTTGGCAATTTTTACTGGAGTGTCAACAAAAACATTCTTCAAAGTTTTTCCAAATGACTGCGTAAACAACTTTTTCGTTCCTTTTGGAATTGCACCGAAAAATTTACCGACTGATTGCGCAATAGGCTGAACAAAATCTTTCATCATAGAAGTTGGAGCCTCAGGATTTTTTACATTCTTCAGAACATCAAGCGCCCAAAGAGTCAAAAAAGAAGCAGTACCTGCGACAGCACCGTGAGCCAAACCTACAGCCGTTCCTTTTGCAACTTCTCCGACGTTATTTAAACCTTTTTTTGCTCCTGTTACAACATCCACCGGCGTTAAACTTTTTGCTGCAACAGTTTTTTGCTGTTGTTGTCTTGAAGTATCTGCCGGATTTATAGCTGTTATACCTGTTGTCATACCTAATACCTCGTTTTTATTTTCATAAATACTAAGTAAGCTCAAGATAAATTATTTACAAAAAAAGAGCTTTCATTTACATATTTTTACAATTTGCTTCCGTTAAAATTATCATCTTCCAAATCACTGACATCTATATCAGTATCATCATGGTGAAGCATTTGATTTGATAGGGCATCATCAATCTGAATGTTGCTGACATCATCATCTATCATTTCTAACTCTTCTTTTGTGTATTCTTTTATTTTACCATCTTCTAACTTTACTGCAACCTTACCGTTCAAGAAATGTAAAGAACAAACACGACCTACCCCGTCAGCTGTCATAACACCTGACCCGACAGGAGGCATCCCCTTGGCTGCTTCAAGATAATTTGAATACTCATAATTCAAACAGCACAACAACCTGCCGCAGGCACCTGATATCTTGCTCGGATTAATCGGCATCCCCTGATCTTTCGCAAGTTTGATGTTTATAGACTCAAAATTTCTCAAAAAAGAGCAACAGCAGTATGCTCTTCCGCACAACCCGTTCCCTTCAAGCATAGAAGTCTCATCTCTGACCCCTATATGCCTCAAATCAATCCTGACCCTCTTGAAGGTCTGTGTCAAATCCTTCAGCAATTCACGGAAATCAACACGTGACGGCGCTGTGTAATAAAAAGTTATTTTTCTCTTATCAAAGGTATATCTGATACAGGTAAGATTCATATCAAGATTGTGTTTCCTTATGAGAGCACGGCATTTTTCAAATGCCTCTTCTTCTTCTTTTTTTATCTCCTTATATCTCTCAATATCCTCTTTATTCAAAACTCTTATAAACGGAACAACTTCATATTTTTGCCCTTCCCACTTCTTTGCAACACATGAGTTCAAACGAATAACTTTCGCCACCTCATCTCCCTTTTCCGTCCTGATTAAAATCAGCTGGTCATGCTGAAGTTCCACATCTTCAGGCACTGAAAGGGCATAAAATACATTCTTTAAAAGTCTTACACCGTATTTAATCATTTTTTATCTCATCAAAAATATCCGTTTGATAATCATTTTACCATATCATTGCAAATTTGAAATACAATGCCTCATCGCTTGCCATGATTTTATTTTTTAACTAAAATTCTTCTTGTAATGAAACTAATCAAAGAGGATAGACAAATGAGAAAACCTATTATTGCAGGCAACTGGAAATTAAACAATACCGTAAAAGAAGCTGTTGAACTTACTAACGGATTGAAAGAAGGCTTGAAAAATCTGAACGCATCTTCACTCCCAGAAGTTGTAATCGCTCCTGTTTTCACTTCTTTATTCTCCGTAAACGAATTGATTAAAGACGACAGCAAAATCAGCCTCGGCGCTCAAAACTGCTACTACAAAGACAACGGCGCTTTCACCGGCGAAGTTTCTGTTCCTATGCTGCAAGAACTCGGTGTTAAATACGTAATCATCGGACACAGCGAAAGAAGACAGTATTTCAGCGAAACAGATGAAATGATTAATGAAAAAGCAAAAGCAATCCTCGAAAAAGGACTTATCCCGATTATCTGCTGCGGCGAAACTCTCGAACAAAGAGAAGCAGGCGTAACTGATTCTCATATCGCTTCTCAAATCAAAAAAGCTCTCAACGGACTTTCTACTGAAGATGTTGCAAAATCAGTTATCGCTTATGAACCTATCTGGGCTATCGGAACAGGCAAAACCTGCGACTCTGCTGAAGCTAACAGAGTAATCAAAATGATTAGAGAAACGGTTAAAGAAGTATCAAACTCTCAAGCAGCTGACTCAATCAGAATTCTCTACGGAGGAAGCGTTAAACCTAACACAATCGAAGAGCAGATGGCTCAATCAGATATCGACGGAGCTCTTGTCGGCGGAGCAAGCCTTAAAGCTGACAGTTTCATCGGAATTATCGAAGGAACAATGAAAGTCAGAGCATAGATGCTAAAAACTCTCGATAAAATTCAAACAAAAAATCAAAATGAGGTTCGACTCTACACAGTCGAGCCTCTCTCTTATGAAAAAACACTACTCATCATAGGTGTTATGCACGGCGATGAATGGCAGGGCGAACCGCTCATCGAAAAAATGATGAAATATCCTCCTCAAAAAAACCGCCTTCTATTCATCCCCTGCCTTAATCCAGATGGAAAAGAGCTAAAAACAAGACAAAATGCCAACCTTGTAGACCTGAACAGAAACTTCCCGACAAAAAACTGGACTCTATCAGAAAAAGACGACTACTACGGAGGACAAAACCCTGCAAGCGAAGAAGAAACAAAATTCGTCATAAAAATCATCGAAACATACCACCCGTATGCAATTCTTACTATCCATAACCCGTATAAAATAGTTAACTTCGACGGTCCTGCTCAGAAAATGGCACAAGAATTTTCTCTTCTCAACAACTACCCGCTGCAAGAAGACATAGGCTACCCGACTCCCGGGAGTTTTGGAACTTACTGCGGTATAGAAAGAAAAATTCCGACCATAACACTTGAACTGCCTGATGAAGAAGATATAGAAAAACTATGGGAAGAAAACAAAAAAGCGTTTGAATATTTTATGGAATTATAATAAAATTTAAACACATCAGATATCAGAGGACAAAAAAATGGCAGAAGGAAAAATTCTTGCAACTATCCCTAGAAGTGCAACAGAACATCTTCAAATAGCAATCAACGAATACAAAGGTAAAAGTTATCTTGATTTGAGAATTTTCTACACAACCGATGACGGTGCAAACTGGCTTCCTACAAAAAAAGGTGTAACAGTTTCTCCTGATAATCTCCAGCTCTTCAAAGAAGCAATCGAAAAAGCTATAGAAGAATTCGGACCGATTGAAGAATAATCAATGACACAACAAGTTTTCAAATATGCGCAAGTTCTCGTAAACATCTCAAAATTGGGCACGAGAACTTTTAGCTATCTGATACCTGAAGAGATGAAACAAACAATCAAAATCGGACAGCCGATTCTTGTTCCGTTCGGGAATCAGGGGATGATTAACGCTTTCGTTGTCGGCTTCAGCGACTATATTCCTGAGCATATCAAAGCAAAAGAAATTGCAGAAATTCTTGATGAAACACCTGCCTTCTCTCTTGAATATCTCAACTTCCTCGACTGGGTAAGCAGATACTACTGCTGTGATATCCAAACAGTATTTGCCTGCGCAATCCCTACAAATTTCTTCTCTCAATCAAAGAGAATTATCCGCCTTATATCTCAAGAAATGCCTCTATCACTGAGCGCAAACGAACAAAAACTCTTCTTTGCTCTTCTTGAAAAAAACGAAATCCCTTCTTCAACTCTTCAAAAAAAGCTGAAACTATCTTCTTCAAAATTTTATGAAGCACTGAGAAAACTCAAACTAAAAAATATTATCTCATTAGAAAATGAAATCATAGAAAAATCTGCAAAAACAAAAACGACAAAAATAATAAAATTCCTATCTGATGAAACAACAAACAAACGCTACCGCCTGATTTTGGAGAAACTCAAGCAAAATGACGGGCTGTCTTTGAGCGACTTTATGAAAGAAGCAAAAACAACTCTGCCCACCCTCAAAAAACTCGAGCAGGAACATCTGATAGAAATCGAAGAAAAAGAAGTCTACAGAAACCCTCTCGATGTTCTTAACATAACTCAAAGAGACAAATTCCCTCAGCTTAATCCCGAGCAAAGACAAATTTTTGAACATATAAAACACTCTATCGACGAAGAAGAAATCACTCCCATACTTCTTCATGGGATTACGGGCTCAGGAAAAACCGAAATTTATTTCAGAGCAATGGATGAAGTTATCAAAAAAGGGAAAAACGTCATATTTCTAGCCCCAGAGATAGCTCTCGCATCACAGCTTGCAAAACGAATTGCAAAACGATTCGGCACAGAAGAAGTTGCAATCTGGCACAGCAGTATCTCAGAAGGAGAAAAATATGACGTCTGGAAAAAACTTCAAAACAACAGTCTGAAAATTATCGCAGGCGCCCGCTCTGCAATTTTTGCCCCGATAAAAAACATAGGACTCATCATCATTGATGAAGAACATGAATCATCCTACAAACAAACAACCCCATCCCCGAGATATGATGCAAGAACACTTGCAAAAGAACTTTCAAAACGAACGGGAGCACTCCTCATCGAAGGAAGCGCAACTCCTGACATCGACTCATACTACCGAGCAACAAACGCAAACCGTGTACTGACGCTGACAAAACGTTTCGGAAATGCAAAACTCGCTGATGTAAAAATTATAGATATGAGAAGAGAATATCAGAACAACAACTTCTCTATTTTCTCAAGAGAGTTAAAGAAAGCGCTCAAAACTAATCTCGAAGAAAAAAAACAATCTCTTCTTCTGATTAATCGCAGAGGCTATTCAACTTACATACAATGCCTTGAGTGCGGACATACAATTGAGTGCAGGCGCTGTGCTATACCTCTGATTTATCACAGCGATACAAACACCCTCAAATGCCACTACTGCAACTTTGAAACACCTGTAACAACAAAATGCCCCGAGTGCGGCTCTGAAGCAGTCAAAAATTACGGAATAGGAACACAGCGGGTCGAAGCTGACCTCAAAAAAGAATTTCCCGATGCAAAAATTGAACGCCTCGACTCTGATGCAATGAAAACAAAACGGGGTTACATAGATGTTCTCAACAGATTTGCAAATCAGGAAACAGATATCCTTGTTGGCACCCAGATGATAGCAAAAGGACTCGATAACCCTAATGTCACACTAGTCGGAGTAATCTCAGCAGACTCAACATTTAACTTTCCAGATTACCGTTCGGCAGAAAGAGGTTTTCAGCTGCTCACCCAGGTTGCAGGCAGAGCGGGAAGAGGTAATTTTGAGGGGAAGGTCTATTTTCAGACCTATACACCTGATTTTTATGCTCTTGAAGATGCAAAAAATCAAGACTATCTTGATTTTTACCATACGGAAATAGATTTGAGAAACGAACTTGCTTACCCTCCCTTCAGTCAGATAATACGTCTTGTTGCCTCATCAAAAAACATGTTCAGAGCGGAGAGATTATGTCAGGAAATTGCTCTCAAGCTGAATGAGATTACTGATAAACAGGGAATAAGCGAACGCCTCGAAATTCTTGGACCAGCGCCATGCCTGATTGGAAGAATAAAAGATGAATACCGTTTTCAGATTATTATAAAAAACAGATTAGAAGAAAGAGGTCATTTTTTCATAACCTCTTTCATCCAAAAAATAATAATTCCTGACGACATCAAATTTATAGTTGATATCGACCCGATTGATATGCTCTGAGCCTACATAGAAATCATACGTTTCAACTCATCAGGACGGCTCGTTTTTGTCAGAGCGTCTTCAAGAGTAACAAGCTTTTGCTTGTAGAGATTTTTCAGAGCAGTTTCAAGCGTCTGCATACCAAATGCGGAACCTGTCTGCAAAACAGAATAAATCTGGGCTGCTTTACCCTCACGGATAAGGTTTGCTATTGCGTTGTTTACAATCATAATTTCCTGAGCCATGATACGGCCTTTTTTCGTTCCATCAGGCTGTAATCTCGGGAGGAGTGTTTGAGAGAAAACAGCGACCAAACTGTTTGATAACTGCATACGAACCTGCTGCTGCTGACCTTCAGGGAATACGTCTATGATACGGTCAACCGTTGAGGCTGCTGATGAGGTGTGAAGTGTTCCCATTACCAAGTGACCTGTTTCGGCAGCTGTCAGCGCAAGGCTGATAGTGTCGAGGTCACGCATTTCACCGACCAGAATGATATCAGGGTCTTCACGGAGTGCTGATTTCAACGCACGTGCAAATGACCTTGTATCCTGCGCAAGTTCACGCTGGTGAATGACCGATTTCTTTGACTTATGGATAAATTCTATAGGGTCCTCGACTGTCAAAATGTGCTCTGAGCGGGTTTCATTAATATGGTTAATCATCGCAGCAAGAGTTGTTGATTTACCTGAACCTGTAGGACCGGTTACAAGAATCAGACCTCTTGGAGATTCGGCTGTCTTCTCAACAATAGGAGGCAATCCCATTGCTTCAATAGAAGGAACCTCAGAAACAACCGTTCTCAAAGCAGCGGCATAGTTTCCTCTTTCTCTATAGATGTTAACCCTGAAACGTCCAACACCGTGAATACCATAACTGAAGTCTATTTCCCATTCTTGTTCCAATGCGCGTCGTTGCTCCGTTGACAACATAGAAAACAGCAACTGCTCTACATCCTCAGGAGTCAGCGGTGTATCACCAAAAGGAGTCAATTTACCGTCTATTCTCAAAATAGGAGGCAGCCCCGGTGATACGTGCAAGTCACTTGCTCCGTTTTCCATAACCGTTCTTAATAAGCCATCTAAAGTATGCATAACTACCCTCTTTTTTCTTTCATTTTATTTTTTATTATCTGCTATTTTAAATAAATAAAATACATATATTTGCATTATTTCTTGTGCAAATATGAAAAATTTTCTCAACAAAAAAGACACCGGTGTCCCGGTGTCTTTTTCAAAACAGAATTGCATTCTAAACATTTTTATAAGATGTTTCGAATCTGTTTTTGTAATGAGTATGCAGCAGTTCATGAGCTTTATGACTGTTCGGTTTTTCGAGCCATTTTTTGTAAAGTTCCTGAATAGCCGGATTATCATGCGATTTTCTCAATGGCTGATGAGCATCATCTTCATACAAACCTTCGGCTCTTTTCAGTTTTTTCTCAGGTTCACTGCAGCTGATTGGCTGGCCGCCGCCGCCGATACAACCGCCCGGACATGCCATGACTTCAAGAATATGACACTCAAGTTCGCCTGATTTAATTTTTTGAAGAACTTCTTCAGCTTCCTTAATTGTGTTTACAACAACTACTTTAACTTTTGTTCCCTCTAAATCAAGCTCAATACTCTTGAATGTATTTGCGCCCCTCATGGCTTTTATATCAACATCTTCAAGCTTTTTACCGGTTACTACCTCATACGCCGTTCTCGCTGCTGCTTCAGCAACACCGCCAGAGGCTCCGAAAATTGTACCAGCACCTGTGAACAAACCGTAAGGTGAATCTGCACTCTGAGGTTCAAGTTTGTTGAAGTCTATACCTGCCTCTTTTATCATTGATATAAGTTCATGCGTTGTCAGAACATAATCAACATCAGGATTATTATCAACATAAAACTCTTCACGTTTACACTCAGCTTTCTTTGCCGTACATGGCATAATTGATACACTGACCAGCTCATCTCTTGAGATGCCTTCTTCTTTCGTGATTACATCTTTCACCAAAGAACCGAACATCTGCTGAGGAGATCTGCAGGTTGAAAGATGATTGAGCATATCAGGATGATGGTTTTCCAAAAATCTTACCCACGCAGGACAGCAGCTTGTGAAGATAGGAAGATTTTTTCCTTCCTTGAATCTTGTGACAAACTCGGTAGCTTCTTCCATAATTGTCAAATCAGCGGCAAAGTTGGTATCAAAAACTTTATCAAAGCCGATTTTCTTCAATGCCGCAACAATCAAACCGATTGAGTTTTCTCCTGCATCAAGCCCGAAAGCTTCGCCGAGAGCAACTCTTACAGCCGGAGCTATCTGGCAGACAACCTGTTTTTTAGGATTAACTATCTCATCCCAGACATTTTGTACGTCTGATTTTATTGTCAATGCACCTACAGGACAAACAGCAACGCATTGACCGCAGAAAATACAGTCAACATCACCGAGATGTTTATTATAAGCCGGCGCAACAACTGTCTTCGAGCCTCTGTTTGCAAAATCAATAATCCCGAGCCCCTGTATTTCATTGCAAGCTCTCACGCAGGCGCCGCATAGAATACATTTGTTCGGATTTCTGACAATAGACGGGTTTGTATCATCAACGGGAAGATACTGCGACTCTCTTTTTTTGCCGAATCTTACATGTTTTATGCCGAGTTTGTTCGCCCAGAATTGGAGTTCACAATCTCCGGAACGTTCACAGGTTGTACACTCTCTGTCATGGTTTGCAAGCAGGAGTTCAACAACCATCTTTCTGATACGTCTTGTTCTTTCAGTATTGACGTGAACTTTCAACCCCGGCTCAGGAGGCATTGTACAGCTGGATTGAATGCCTCTTCCTTCGACTTCGACAACGCACATACGGCAGGCACCGTACTGCGAAAGGTCAGGGCGATAACAAAATGTCGGAACTTCTATACCGGCTTTTCTTATTACCTGCAATAAATTTTTCTCGTTCGTAAATTCTACTTCGCATCCATCTACGAACAATGTTTTCTTTTGTGTTTCCATATTATTAGCCATTGTTCTTAGACCTCCTTAATAGCTTTGAACGGACATGTATCTACACAAACTCCGCATTTAATACATTTTGACTGATCTATTTTGTAAGGACTCTTTATCTGTCCGCTGATAGCACCGACAGGGCACTGCCTTGCGCACTTCGAACATCCCTTACAGAGGTCTTCCTGAATTTGTATTGTCTTAAGAGCAGAACATATGCCTGCCGGGCATTTTTTATCTCTGATGTGAGCAATATATTCATCTCTAAAGTATTTCAGAGTTGAAAGAACCGGATTTGGAGCTGTTTTTCCAAGACCGCACAAAGAACCGTCCTTAACGGCATGAGCCAACTCCTCGAGCAAGTCGAGGTCTTCCATGGTTGCCTTGCCTCTGACTATTTTCTCTAAGATTGCAAGCATATTTTTTGTGCCTTCACGACAGGGAACGCACTTGCCGCAAGACTCAACCTGAGTGAAATGCATAAAAAATCTTGCTACTTCGACAATACAGGTGTCTTCATTCATAACGACAAGACCGCCTGAGCCGACCATCGCACCTGCCTGAATTAATGAGTCATAATCCATAGGTAAATCAAGATGTTCTTCAGTCAAACATCCGCCTGAAGGTCCACCGATTTGAGCAGCTTTAAACTTCTTGCCGTTTCTGATTCCGCCGCCGATTTCAAATATAATTTCTCTCAGCGTTGTTCCCATTGGAACTTCTATAAGACCTGTATTATTTACTTCACCTGTAAGAGCAAATGTTTTTGTGCCCGCTGATTTTTCAGTACCGAAACTTCTGAACCACTGAGCGCCGTTTTTGATAATCAAAGGAACATTTGCAAAAGTTTCAACGTTATTAATCAACGTCGGCTTGCCAAACAAACCCTTATTTGCCGGGAATGGCGGTTTTGGACGGGGCATACCTCTTTCACCTTCAATAGAAGCGAGAAGAGCTGTTTCTTCACCGCAGACAAAAGCTCCTGCACCTTCTTTGATATGAATAGTAAAGTTCATATTGCTGCCGAGGATGTTTTCTCCGAGGTAACCTCTTTCTTCCGCTTCTTTGATAGCGATTCTCAGACGTTTGATTGCCATCGGATACTCTGCACGAACATAAATATATCCTTCATCCGCTCCGATAGCATAAGCAGCTATTGCCATACCTTCAATAAGTTTATGCGGGTCGCCTTCCATAATACTTCTATCCATGAAAGCTCCCGGGTCGCCTTCATCACCGTTGCAGACAACGTATTTTTTATCATTCTGAGCCATAGCGGTAAACTGCCATTTCCTTCCTGTAGGAAATCCGCCGCCGCCTCTGCCTCTGAGGCCTGAATCGGTAATAGTTTTTATAACCTCTTCCGGTGTCTGCTCTTCAAGAACTCTTGCAAGCGCCTCATATCCTCCGACACAAAGAGCTTCATCAAGTTCTTCCGGGTTGATGTTTCCGCAGTTGCAGAGAGAAGTTCTTGTCTGTTTTGAGTAAAATTCTATATCTTCATTTCTGAATATATGTTTGTTTGTTTTCGGGTCAACATAGAGAAGTCTTTCAACAACTTCACCGCCGTAGATATGTTTCCTGACGATTTCTTCAACGTCTTCTTTTTTGACCTTTACATAAGTAACATCCAAATCAGGGATTACAACAAGCACACCTTTTTCGCAAAAACCGTGGCAGCCTGTTTTTACCGTTGTAAAATCCTTGTGTTCAGGAAGTTTTTCAACATTCAAACCAAATTCTTCAAACTTTTTAATTACCTCTAACGAGCCGTTTGCAACACATCCTGTTCCTGCACAGACAAGAACTCTGATTCCCGTTGAAGCAAGTCTTCTTTCCGCTTTTTTTCTTTCTTGTTCGACTATATCAAGCATCTCAAGCCTCCTCTTTCATCAAAGTATCAAGAACAACTCCTATTGCATCAGGAGTCATCTGAGGATAGACTTTGTCATTAATAACTACAACGGGAGCCAATCCGCATGCACCAAGACAGCTTACTGTCTCGATAGTAAACATTTTATCAGCCGTAGTTTTTTGACCATCTTCCAATTTCAGACGTGATTTTATTGCATTCAAAACAGGAATACTGCCTCTTACGTGACAGGCAGTCCCGTCGCATATTTTCATTTCATATTTGCCCTTCGGGTCCAGACTGAACTGGCTGTAGAAAGTCGCAACACCATAAACAGTAGCGGGCGACAGCTTCATTTGTACAGCAATTCTTGTCAGAGCATCCTCCGGCAAATAACGGAAGTTTTCCTGAACCTTTTGTAAAATCGCAATAAGGTTTTGTCTCTTATATCCATAGTCTTTCACTATAGAATCCACCTTGGACAAATCCAGCGACTCGTTGGTCTGCGTAGACATGTTCATCTCCTTGTATAAATTTCATCCAACCAAAATAAAAAATAACCACAGAAGCGTGATGTTTTTCACTATTTTCTTAAAAAATACATTAAAAAACAAGAAATTTCAACATCTATTTATATCAGTCAAAATCTTCCTGTGCAATCACAAAAAAATAACAAGACATAAGTTTACAAGTGTTTACAAAAAAGAAAAATTTAAGCAATTTTCTCTCTGTTTTAACTTATTCAACATGAAGTCAATAGGATTATAAACAATTATGCGCATATTAAAAAAACCTATATTTCTCCCGGATAAGATGGTTGAAGTTGGAAGCAGGGTAAACGGTTGGCAGCAACGAGCCGTCACAGGAGCTGTTTCATTATTATGCCAGCCTACAATTGACCTTTTAAACCCATTTCCCGATAAAGAAACAAAAAAATATTCGGTTATGAAAACAATAGTCAAAGTTATAGTCGGGACATGCGTCGGTGTCAGCGTAAGGATGTATACTCAAAAATTAGCAGGAAAACTGTTTAATAAAGGTCTTATTAACATACCGCAAAATATCACAGACAATATTGAACCCCAAAAATTTATAGACAATGCAGCAATGCTATTTGGCGTAATAGGATGTTTCTTCACAAACTTTATGTTTGATATGCCTCTTACCAAAAAAGGAATGAATTGGTGCATGAAAAAATTCAAGTTGAATGAAGGAGGAGACAATCAAAAAACATGAGCATCCTCACTCCTATAAACAAAAAATTATGCCAATTTTGCTGCAATAATGACCTAACAAGCTTCATTAAAGTAACGGGAGCGCTTGGTCAAATATTCAGTTCTTTTGCGTTTATAGGGTCTATTGTAACAAATGATGAGCTGCCTCAAAAGCAAAAAGGATTTTTAACAGCCCAAGAAGCAATTGAAGGGGTGATTAATGTTTCTTTATTCTGCTTGTTTACCTCCAAAGCCAAAAATATTGCTAAAAGTTTAATCGAAAACAATGGAGATATAATCTTCCCATTATCTGTCAAAAGACAGTTCCGAGGGAAAAAACTGCTCGAAGGAAACGAGGACGCCATCGCCAGAATAGCAAAAAGCGACGAAATGAGTAATTTTCGTTCGATATTACCCGACTTTGCCGGTTTTGCCGGTTCTGTCGGTGCAACAGCGATTATTTCTCCAATCATCAAAAATATAACATCAGCAGGATTTTTGAAACTAAAAGCTATCAAAGACAAAAAAGACGAAATCGAAAAAATAAAAATAAATACTCAAAGCCTCAGAAAAAAAACATTGCCCATCGACCAATATATGACAACTGTAACCAGTCCGAAGGGCATGAGAATTTGAAATTAAACAAATTTTTTAATCATTTGCAACCAGATTCAACTTCTTTTGAACAGGCTCTGCTTCAAATAAGTTTTGTATGGAACATTCCAATACTTCACACAATCTGTCCATATTTTCATATGAAGGCTGGGTTCTGCCGTTTGCCCATGAATATACAGTCTGCTGAGGCAAGTTCAACTCTTTTGCCAAACGGTAAAGACTCCATCCTTTTTTATCTTTTGCCGTTTCTTTAATTTTAATTTTCATATATACCTGCTTTCAGTAACAATAAAAAAATATACTATCTGTTTGTTTAATCAACATCTATGTATAACATTATACTTTTGATAAACATATTCATATACTTTTAAAATAATAATCATATAAAAATATGATTATTATTTATATTATTGTTTTTATACAAATAAAAATGTATAAACAAATCGTAAAATAATTTATTTTAAAAAATTTTTGTACAAGAATATATAAATCATCCAAATGAATGAGAAAAAATATCGTTTTTACCCCAATTAAATCAGCTAAAAAAAATCAAAGTATAATAAAATAACATTTGTAGAAATTTAATTCAGTATCATTAAAATCAAAAAGTTTAAGAATCAAGAAAAGGCATAGATATGAAAAAAAATATTGTTTTATCCTTATTTGTATTATTCCTTCTTTCAAACAGTGCGTTTGCTTTCGATGCGCTCACTACGGAAGGCATTAAAGCCTACAAAAGCGGCAACATCGTAAAGTGTAAAGAAACTATGGAAAAAGTAATCAAACAAAACAAAACAGACAAAGAAAGCCTTGCAATGGCTAACTATTATCTTGCAATAACAATGGCAAGAATAAGCCAGGCAGAAGAAGCAAAAAAATACTATAACAAAGTCGTAAGCATGAACACAGACCCGAATCTTGTTCTTGCTGCGAGAAAAGGTCTGCAATGTCTTGATGATACTGATTGTTTGAACAAACCCCTAAACGCACAGCCTCAAAACGATGAAAGCGATTTCTACATGAATGAAGACGGCACCGGAGTCAATATGGAGGCGCTTCAGAATATTTCAGAAGAAAGTGAGAAAAAATTAACCGAATACAGACTCAAAAGAGTCAGAGAAATGGCAAACCAAACCGGTGATGCAGATTATATGGAAGTTGAAAAACTCGAAGACTTCTCTCCTATGCCAAGCAGACCGAGAGAATACAGAAAGAAAAAAAGTGATGCTTCTTCATCTCAGCCTTCTGATAAGGATATAGCAAATGCCGTAAAAGTATTATCTAAAGCAGGACTCTTAAACGTCGGAGTTAACCCGAATACCATGGCTTATGCAGGCATGAACAACGACCTTATGCAGCTGAATGCAATGTTCTCTCAACCGGGACAAAATAATCAATATGACATGCTTCCTCTTATGCTTATGTATCAAGGACAAAACGGCTCAAACAACATTCCTCCGGAAGCTATGCAGATGATGATAAACAATATGATGATGCCTGACTTTAGCAGTCTTGATTCAAGCAACAAATAATTTTTTATAGGATATTATTTTCTGATGTTTATAAAAACTATCAAATTTGGGGAAATTGAAATCGATGACTCTTTGATATTCGAATTTGTCGATCCAATTCTTGGTTATGAGGATATAAAACACTACACAATTATCGACGCACAAAAAGATTCTCCGTTCAAATGGCTGCAAGCAACAGAACGCCCGGATGTTTCATTCCCTGTATCTATTCCTTTGTTTTTTGATATAGACTATGAATTTCAAATACCTGAAGAAAGTCAAAAAAAACTCGGAATAGACAACCCTGATGACTTGCTTATCCTCAATATTGTAAACATCCCTCAATCAAACCCCAAACTTGCAACAATAAACCTGCTCGGCCCGATTGTTATAAATATAAACAACAAAAAAGCCGCCCAGCTTGTTCTAAACAGCGATAAATATTCCGTAAGGCACAAAATTTTTCAAGAAAAAACAGAACAACAAATTCACAAACAAAAAATCAAAAAATAAGGATTGCAAATTATGCTGGTTCTTTCGAGAAAAACCGGAGAAAAATTGATTATAAACGACAACATCGAAATCACTATCATAGAAACACGCGGTGATTCTGTCAAAATCGGCATAAATGCCCCAAAAAACGTAAGCATATACAGAGAAGAAATATTTGAAGAAATAAGAAAAAATAACAAACAATCTGCAAATAATATCTTGCAAACAAATATCGATGATGTAATTAATATAATAAATAAAAACATTAAATCGGATATAAACTACTCAACGAAATTTAAACTCCCTCTGAATAAACTTGAAAAAGACAAATCGGATGAATGAAAAATTTCAAAAAATCTATGACCTTACCTACTCTCAAAAAAAATATAATGAAGCTATATTGGAAATTGAGAAAGATTGGGTTAAAAAAAATAATGATATCTGCCTTATAGAAGCCTTTTGCCTCTTCGAAACAAAACAATACGACAAAGCAGCCGAACTCTACAAAAAACTAAACTTACCTTTTCAGGAAGGTTTTTGTTATCTTCTGACGGGGAATATCACAAAAGCAAAAGAAATCTGGAATAAAACTCCTGATAGCTCGGCAGTGCTCTGGGGACAAACAGTCATAGGAATTATAGAATCAAAAATAAACCACTTCCCGACATACTTCCAAATCAGAAATTACCTCGAAAGTACTCTTTCATATCTGTTTGAAGCAAAAAGATATGACTACATAGAAAAACTGATTAGCGCAAAGGAATTTCTTGCTGAGTTCAACATCGAAAGCTATCGCATCATCGGAAAAGTTCTGCTCGAATACAACTGGTTCAACCTCTCAAAACAATACCTCGAAAAATCAGTAGGAGAACTACCTCAGGACTACGAAGCTTACTACCTCTTAGGGCTGTGGTATTATCAAAACAATGAACCTAAAAAAGCAAAATATTTCCTTAGACGATGTGTTGACATAAACGACTACTACTGCGCAGCTTCAAAATTAATAGATAAAATTAATGAAATAGATTGAAACATTTATATGTTCTATTGTAGAATATATAGAGTATAGATATAGAAATCTATAACCTATAAATGGGAGTCTAAGATAAAAAATGTTTGAACGATTTACTGAAAAAGCAATCAAAGTTATAATGCTTGCCCAAGAAGAAGCAAGAAGACTCGGTCACAACTTTGTCGGCACTGAACAGGTTCTCTTAGGTTTAATCGGAGAAGGAACAGGGGTCGCAGCAAAAACACTCAAAGCAATGGGGCTGAACCTCAAAGATGCCAGAGCCGAAGTTGAAAAAATTATCGGACGAGGCTCAGGCTTTGTGGCTGTCGAAATCCCTTTTACGCCTCGAGCTAAAAGAGTTCTCGAACTTTCATGGGATGAAGCAAGACAACTCGGACACAATTATATTGGCACGGAACACCTGCTTTTGGGGTTGATTAGAGAAGGTGAAGGCGTCGCAGCAAGAGTTCTTGAAAATCTCGGCATTGACCTCAACAAAGTCAGAAGCAACGTAATCAAAATGCTAGGAGAAACCAAAACAACAGCAGGCAACGCTGCTCCGACGGCAACGCAATCAAGCGGCAGAAGCAAAAGCCCGAGCCTCGATGAATTCGGTACAAACCTCACACAAGCCGCTCAGGAACAAAGACTTGACCCCGTAGTCGGTCGTGAAAAAGAAATCGAACGTGTTATTCAAATTCTCGCAAGAAGAACAAAAAACAACCCCGTTCTGATTGGTGAACCGGGTGTCGGAAAAACAGCCATCGCAGAAGGTCTTGCTATCAGAATTGTTAACTCTGAAGTTCCTGATGTTCTCGAAGGCAAAAGAATTATACAGCTTGATATGGGGCTTCTCATCGCTGGTACAAAATACCGCGGCGAATTTGAAGAACGTCTTAAAAAAATTATGGACGAAATCAGACAGGCAGGAGATGTTATCCTCGTAATCGATGAAATGCATACTCTCATAGGTGCAGGTGCCGCTGAAGGTGCTATAGACGCAGCGAACATCCTCAAACCTGTTCTATCAAGAGGTGAACTTCAGGTCATCGGTGCAACAACACTTGATGAATACAGAAAACACGTCGAAAAAGATACGGCTCTTGAAAGAAGATTTCAGCCCGTTTATGTAGACCAGCCTTCTGTTGAAGAAACAATACAGATTATGAAAGGTCTGCGTCCGAAATATGAAGAACACCACAAGCTCATTATCTCTGATGAGGCAATCGAAGCAGCGGCAAAATTGTCTGATAAATACATTACAGATAGATTTCTGCCTGATAAAGCAATAGACTTAATCGACGAAGCAAGCTCGAGAGTAAGACTTAGAGCAAGCTCGCTTCCTCCTGAAGGAAAAGAAGTCGAAAAAGAACTGAAAGCCATCATCAAACAAAAAGAACAGGCTATCAGAAATCAGCAGTTCGAAGAAGCAAGCCAGCTGAGAGATAAGGAAGCTGACCTGAAAGATAAAATCAGAGAAATCTCTAATCAGTGGAAGGAATCTCAGGATAACAACAAATCAGTAGTTACTCCTGAAGAAGTGGCTTATATCGTCAGCATCTGGACGGGTATCCCTGTTACAAAACTGACGGAAGGCGAAAGCGAAAGACTTCTCAAGCTCGAAGAAACTCTCCACAAAAGAGTTATCGGACAGGATTCCGCTGTTGTTTCAATATCAAAAGCTATCAGAAGAGCACGTGTCGGTTTGAAGAGCCCGAACAGACCTGTAGGAAGCTTTATATTCAGCGGGCCGACAGGTGTAGGTAAAACAGAACTTGCAAAAGCTCTATCAGAAGCAATCTTCGGTTCTGAAGATAATATGGTCAGAGTTGATATGTCTGAGTTTATGGAAAAACACTCGACAAGTAAACTCATCGGTTCTCCTCCGGGGTATGTCGGTTATGATGAAGGCGGCAACCTCACTGAAACCATCAGAAAAAAACCTTATTCCGTCATCCTGTTTGATGAAATCGAAAAAGCGCACCCTGATGTGTTCAACATAATGCTACAAATCCTCGATGACGGTCGTCTGACAGACTCAAGAGGAAGAGTTGTCAACTTCAAGAACACTATCATTATCATGACAAGCAACGTCGGAGCAAGCAGAATAGAGAACGTTTCAAAACTCGGCTTTGCTGTTTCCGATGATGTCGAACAGGACAGATATGAAAAACTCAAAGATACGGTTATGGAAGAAATGAAAAAAGCCTTCCGCCCCGAATTTTTGAACAGGGTAGATGATATCATCGTATTTGCTCACCTCAACAAGGATGAAGTCAGAAAAATCGCTGATATTATGCTCAACGACCTGATTAAACGTATCAAAGAGCAGGATTTGACAATGGAAGTCACTGATGAAGTTAAAGATTATCTTGCAAAAGACGGTTATTCGGAAAACTACGGTGCAAGACCTCTTCGCAGACTTATCCAAAAGAAAATCGAAGACCCTATCGCAGAAGAAATTCTCACAGGAGAGTACAAGCATGGAGATACTATCAGGCTGAAACTTGACAACGACAGAATAGTCTTCGAGAGAATTACTCCTGAACAGAAAGCTGAGAATAATCAGGAAAATCAACAGGAACAAGAAGTTCAAAACTAAAAGATAAGCCCCGAAACGGGGCTTATTTAGTGTTATAGTGTTAGTTGATTTTAAAGTTTTATATCAAGAGATGAAGACTTCGGGTCAGGGAATAGGTTTGCAAGCAAGTTGCCGCCGACGACAATAGCCGCCCCAATCGCACATGCAATACCAAGAGGTCTTGGAATAAATCCTTTCAACCCGGGAACCTTCGAACCTGTTCTGGTAAGAAGCGCCCCTATACCGAGAGTTAAACCTACGGCATTTGCCCCCAAATTGGAGAAAAATTCTTTCACTATATTTTTGGTAAATACAAGAGAATCTCGAACATTATCATCAACACGCCAGTTCAAAAAACCTCTTCTCGCTTTTTCCATAAGAGGACTTCCCGTTCCTGTCGTGTTATTCAACAAATATGCATGTGTAAGCTCATTGCTGATGTCCGTTCTTGCGCTGTAAATTGCACGTCTTTTCGTATTTGCTATAACATCATAACCTATAGCTGCTACTGCTGCTGCGCCTATTGTTTTTGCCACTACATTTAATGCACACATTATTGTTTAGGTTCCTATTGTTGATTTTGTTGTGTATTTTTGGGTTCAGGAGTTCCCTTATCTTCTACCTGAATTGTTGTCGGTCTTGATGCCATCTTCAATAACGCCTGTGATGCCAGTTTTGCATCTTCGCCGTAGACATTCGGCGTTTGCTGAATTTGGTTCAAGAGCTGGGTGGTTTTCTGATTTCCGTTTGCATAACCTGAAGATAATGTAGTCATGGCTATCATTCTTACATTCGGGTCAGGGTCTTGCAAAGACTTGTTCAAAAGATTTGTCAAAGCAGGGTCATCTTTTCTCGTTTCGAGTTCTTTGAACCTGTTCAAAAGTTCTTTAACTCCCTGCATTCTTATATCTGGATTTGAGTTGTTCAAATAATTTTCTATGGTTTTAATATATTCATCAGTCAGGGGAACAACATCTTTATCTTTCATCTTCGGTTGTTCTGACGCAGGCTGGTTTACAGGAGTTGCCGCAGGTTGTTGTGTTTGTGCAGGCTGCTGAGAGGGCATCGGGTAATAATACGGCATCGGCATAGGATAAGGATAAAGTCCCATACCCTGAGGACCGTACCATGAAGATTGAGGATAAGTCATATTTCCTGATGATGAAGGAGCGCCTGCCGTAGGATTGAATATTTGAATATTAACAGCACTGACACCGGCTCTCGGCGCATTAGGCTGCGTCATCACAGGATAAGAGGCAACAGGCTGATAACCTGCCTGAGAAGAAGCCTGAGGCATCGGCTGTGTTTGAACAGGTGATGTTGATGTATTTTGTTGAACTCCTGCCGCATTCTGCGCTGATACAGGTTGATACATCTGTGGTTGAACACCTTGATTATAAACAGAATTACTCATAATTAACCCTTAAACTAACACTTCTAATTATTAAAAAACATTTATTAAAGAAAAAATGCTAATTTGAAATAAATTATTAAGATATATTACCTATTATTTTAAATTTGATTAAAAACAGAGTAGGAGGAAGAAAAATTATCTATAATTTTCTTATGGAAAATAATTTTCTCGAGCATATTCCTCCAAATGACCTCTGCAGCAAATGCGGTGAGTGCTGCAGGTGTATTATCAGTGCTTATTCAGAGAAAGAGCTTGAAGAACTTGATGATGAAGAGGCGAAATTATTCTTGTCTTTTTTCAAAAAATACAACTCCATTTCTGAACTTGATGATAAAAAGAAAAAATATATCGAGGCGGTATCTTCTTTTATGAAAAAAGAAGTTGAAATATGGTACTGTCCTCACATTGATGAACAAAACAGATGCACCATCTATGAAGACCGTCCGTCATTTTGCAGGTCTTATCCAAAAAACGGATGGATAGTCACTCCTCCTGGCTGCGGTTATAAGGGGTGGCAGTATGAACAGAGGGAAAAACAGAAAAAAATAATCAGAAAGCTGAAAGAACAGCTTTTGATTTTGAAGACAAATGCCTCAAATAATTTTCAGGATGATATTATTATAGTAAAAGAGCTTGAAGAAAAGATTCTTGATAAAATAGCCAAATATAAAAAATATGGAGCTGATAACTGGTAGAGATGGAAGAATCAGTTGTTGAACGGGTAAAAAACTTATTCAAAATGCCTCAGAGTTTATGCAGACAGTGCGGACAGTGCTGCAGGGTTGTCTGCTTCAAGGGGGGCTTATCTTATGAAGAGCTGATTGAAGCCCTAAAAAAAGAAAACACCTCTGATGCTGATAATGTTCTCATTGAAGGAATAAAAGACTTTTTGACGCTTTTTCGTCCTTATAAATCAAATGAAGAAGCGAGAGAAAAAAATCCGTCATTTGTTGAAAAATTTAGAGCACGGGTAAAAAACTACGACGAAAATAAACATTATTTCTATTGCTGCAAATTTTTGGATGATGACAACAGATGTCTAATACATGAGGACAGACCAACGCTGTGCAGATTATATCCTCTTCCTCATGAGAGGACTATTTTTTATGACAACTGCGGTTATGAACAAACAGCAAAGAGCAATATAAAAGAAATAGCAGATATAATAGAACGACTGAAAAAAGGGGAAATATTATGAGTATAATTAACTGGACAGACTACTTTCTTGAAGTAGCAAAAACAGCTGCCATGAGATCAAATTGTTTGAGGAGCCAGGTGGGCGCCGTCATCGTATCTCCTGATAAGATGATTAAAGCGACAGGTTATAACGGAACGCCCTCAAAGGTAACTTCTTGTTATGAGAGGAACTTTTGTTATCGAATAAAAAACGATATCCCGAGCGGGACAAAGTATGAAACCTGCAGAAGCATTCATGCAGAACAAAATGCAATCATCCAAGCAGGAATGGATAAGTGCAAAGACGCAACCATGTATATCTGGGGACACAATTTTATATGCATATTATGCAAAAGATTTATAGTTCAGTCCGGCATAAAAGATGTTTATCTAAAGAAAGATGAAAACGCCGAGCTTGTTCATGTCTACGCTTCAGAACTGAGAGAACAGCTTGAAAACTCCTAAATCATATAAAAATATCATATAAAATAACAGCTATATATAATATAATTAAATCGCAATAAGAAACTCAAAGGATATAAATATGACAAAAGAAAAAATGCATTTATTAATATTTCTTTTCATCGTAATACTCCTAATCGGCTTGGGCTCTGTCTTGGCAATTTCTCATTTTTCAAAAGTTAACTTGAAACATAAGTTTGTCGAAAGCCGGAGAATTACAACTGATGTACTCAAAGTGCTCGGAACAAATGACAATCAGTATTTGTACGCAAGTTATATCAAAAATGAGCGCTCATTCAGAAATGATTTTATTAACTCGGGTATGTTAAATATAGATGCAAAAGTTCCGGCGCTGCCAGTATCAGAATATGAAAAGACTTATAAAAACAGAGGAAAAAATAACTCAATAAACACATCAGTCCTCGGGGATTATAACTTTACAACAAAAAACAGAATAACTTTTTTCATCAAAGACTACGAAAGAGTTGTTTATATAACGGTTGATATAAACGGATATAAGTCAGGACCGAATGTCTATGGTCAAGACCTGTTCTCTTTCCAGCTGCTTAACAACGGTCAGTTATATCCAATGGGCTCACAATATACAGATTTTTCTAAAGAGAAATTCAGTGATTTATGCTCGACTACTTCTTATTCAAAATATAACGGTATAACCTGCGCTCAAGAAGCAGTTGACTCACTTGAAAATAATACAGGTTATTTCAATTTCTAATAAAATTTTATCTGATAAAAAATCCTCTGCGGTTTATATGTGACCATGGAGGATTTTTTTGCAAAAGATTGAAGGGGACAAATCATACAAAAAGAACCCCCGATGAAGATTTCATCGGGGGTTCTTGATTTTTTATCAATTAGTATATTTCACGTCTTTTGTTGTTTGGATCTTGAGTTCCGATTGGTAAGTTCTGGAGAACTTCGTATTCATCATCTTTAACAACTTCTATGAAATATTTTTTGTTGATTTCGTCTATCTCAGCGCTGGCACCTAATGGGATGAAGTCAATCATCGGAGAAGGAGCAAGTCCTGCGACATCACTGTTGAGATCTTTGATTTTGTTGATTTCCTGATTGTCAATCAAGTCTTGAAGATCATCACCGGGCCAGATATGGTATACATTGAATCCGTTCTTAGCTTCATAATCGATGCCTGCACGAGTGATTGGTTCGTATACGTAGATGTCACCGTTTGAAGTTTTGATGTTCAGGTTATCTGATTGGAATGCATTGATGTCAATTGTGTTAGCGTTTGATTCACCATCTTTAACATTCATATCACTTCTTTTTCCATCGAGAGTGATGACACCTGTTTTGAGAGCGACTGTGTTCGGAGCATAATCAAATTGTCCTGCACGAAGTTCGAAGTTTCTGTTATTAGCTGAGTCATCGATTGTTTGTTCGAAGCCCATAGCGTTCGCACCTGATGTTTCAAGAACAACTTTTTGTCCGCCGTGGATTCTTACTTTGTTGTCATCGCTGAATGTTGTATGAAGAGTGTCACCTTCAACTTTGTTCAGAACGATATCTTGAGTACCTGTTCTTACTTCAGCTTTTCTGCCTGCGTAGATGTCGCCGCCTTTAGAACCTGTGAGGATAGCACCGTCATCATAAGATCTGACTTCTGCATCTCTGCCTGCTCTTACTGTGTTGAAGTTAACTCCTTTACCTTCGAGCAATGCATCAGTTTTAGCTTCTACATTGTTGACGAGGATATTTTCGCTCAAGTCGAAGATTTTAACATTGTTGCCTTTAGCATTCATTTCTTTTGCTGTTGATGTAGCAATTGTAACATCACCGGTTGAGTCAATGTTCAAATTCTTATCGAATGTAGAACCTGTAACTTTTACATAGCCGTTTTTATTTTTCAGATCAACGGTTCCGTTAGATTTTACCTGATTGAAGTGAACTGCACCGTCGAGTTCGCCGATTTTAGCACCATCAACAATATTTGTTTTGTTGAAGTTGAATATATCAGCTTTTGATTTGTCGATTGTTCCTCTGATAGTGCCGCCGTTGAGGTTTACTGAACCTGCTTTAGCAGTGAATGCCATAGCACCGTCGTTGGTTACTCTATTGAAGTTGATATGACCTTTATCATTGATAGCAATAATCTTTGAAGTTGCATCATTTGTTGCATCTGTTACGTTGATATTGCTTTCTGTTTCTTTAACAAAATCAGAAGGTGTCAAATAGTCATGGTCAGGTGCTTCGATATTCAACAATGAACCGTTTTTGTTGTTGAATTCGTTGATGTTAATCTCACCTGTGTTTGTATAAACGTTAACCTGACCTGCGTCATTTGATGCACGGAGCATTTCAATGTTGCCTGTACGTGTTTTTGCAACATATTGAGAACCTTTGTTATGCAAATCAGTTGTGTTAACTTTTCCGCTCTTTGTTGATACAGTGTAGATTGAATTTCCTGAGTTTACGTTGTTTGAACTTTCAATCATACCTGAATCATTCAAAACAGCCAGATGTGAACCGTTCTGGTTGTCGATATTTTCTAAGTAAATATTGCCTGAAGTTGACTGAATAGTAACTTTTGAATTGTCAAAGCCTGTTCTTTTTGACATATCAAGAGTACCGTCTTTTTTAGTTCCTGCCTGAAGGTTGATATTACCTTTATTTGTTGTCAACTTAACTTCTTTGGCGTCTTTTACTCTAACATTTTCAAATTTGATGTCTTTTCCAGCAGTGATGTGCAAAGCACCGTCTTTTGTTGTGAATGCTGAATTAGCAACGTGGATATCACCTTTTGCAAGTCCCGGGTTGTCTACTCCAGCAACTGCATCGTAGTTGATACCGTCAACTGTTGTCAACTTGATTGATTTACCGAGCAAGTCTGCTGCAGAATAAATTGAACCGGCATTAACTTCCAAATTACCGTTGATTTTTGCACCTTTTTCAAGTCTTACATTGCCTGCTTTTTTGGCAATCGAATCAACTGTGTTAAGACCAAGATTTCCGAGGTTGATTACAGCACCGTTGCCAACCATAACACCGTTCGGGTTGAGAAGAGTTGTTCTTCCTGTTGCAGCACCGACACCTGATGCATTCCATGTACCGTTGATTACTGATGGTGCTGAACCGTTAACTTTGAACAAAATATGCTGATTTTGTCCGTTGAACTGGTTGGTAAGTGTTTGACCATTTTGAATATTAAATTTGTTCCAATTTGTAACGGCATTCAATCCATCAACAGCATCCGTGCTGACAACATCTTTACCGTTAAAATGTGCCCCTGTACCGCCTGCGAATGAAGCATCAATAGCCAGAGCTGAATTGTTGATTGTCATCATCATTCCGACTGCCAGAGTAAAGACTAAAATCTTTTTCATATATATCTCCTTTTTAATATTTTGTATATACTTTTTCAATACAAAAGTGTATATTTATTAAAAAACAAAAAGTAATTCAAAATTAATAAAAATTAGGGAAAACTTTAAAAAAGTTAACATTATATTATTAAACACCAAAAACGCTATTATTGCTAGCTTTTATGTCAATTTATTAACTAAAAAATTTATTTTTTTTCAATTATTTTTTTAAAATTTTCAACATCCTCCTCTGTATCTATTCCCACCGGAGAATAGCCTACTACAACTGTTTTTATGCGCATTCCGTTCTCAAGTGCTCTCAGCTGTTCCAAACTTTCGCTCATCTCAAGAGGTGTTTGTTCCATTTTAGTCATTTTTAACAAAGAGTCACTTTTATAGGCATAAAGCCCGATATGCGCATAAACCGGCGATTTTCCCTCATTCCTTTCATAAGGAATAGGACTTCTTGAAAAATACATCGCCATGCCCGATTTTGAAACAACACACTTTACGACATTCGGGTTTGCGATTTCTTCTTTATCTTTTATCACTCTGATTAAAGTTGATATATCAGCATCGGATTCTTTGAGAGCCTCTATGGCTTTATCAATGCTCTCAGGGTCTATCATAGGTTCATCTCCCTGAACATTCACGGCAATGCCAATATTTGCATCATCACTTACAATCTCTGCGATGCGATCGCTCCCACACTTATGATTTGGTGATGTCATCCTGACCAATCCGCCGAAAGATATGACTTCATCATAAATACGCTTATCATCAGTTGCAACAACAACTTCATCAGCGGGCTTTGCCTGTTTTGCCTTTTCATAAACCCACTGTATAATAGACTTTCCGCCTATTTTTATCAGCGGTTTTCCGGGCAGCCTTGTTGATGCATATCGTGCAGGAATTATTATTGATGTTTTCATTTGCTATCTCCTCCTCTCTTTTCTTTAAACAGCACGAGGATGTGCTTTTGTATAAGCCTGCTTCAATCTCTCGGTTGAAACATGGGTATAAATCTGTGTGTTGCTTATGCTCGCATGACCCAAAAGTTCTTGAACTATACGCAAATCAGCGCCTTTCTCAAGCATTTTTGTGGCAAAACTGTGCCTGAAGACGTGAGGCGATACCTTCTTCTGTATCTTCAATTTTTTTGCGGTGTCTTTTATCACGTTGTACACACTCTTCGGCTGGAGCATAAAACCCGTGTTATTCACAAAAACAAAGTCTTCTTCACTGTGTTCTTTTTTGCATAAAATCGGACGAATTTTTTCCATATATGACTGCATATACTTTTTCGCTCTGTTGCTGATGAGGACAATCCTTTCTTTTCCTCCCTTGCCGAATACAGTTATTTCATTCTGTTCAAGGTTCAAGTTTTCAAATTTCAGATGACACAGCTCTGAAATACGCATGCCTGTGACAAACAGAACCTCAAGAATTGTATGATTTCTGAAACCTGCCGGAGTGTTTGTTTCAATAGCATCTATTATGCTTCTCGCTTCCGTTTCAGTCAGAAATTTCGGGAGAGATTTGTTTTTTCTCGGACTTTTTATATTATCAGCGGGATTTGCTTCGACAATACGCTCTCTGTATAGATATCTGTAGAAAGTTCTTATCGCCGCAATTTTTCTTGATACAGTCGTTTTTGAATAGTTATGAGGCTGTATGCTTGCGAGATACTCTCTTATAGTTTTATGCTGGACTCTATCAGCATCCATACTCCCAAGATAAGACAAAAAATCTGATACATCCTTGTGGTAAGCAAGAATAGTATGGGGAGAAAAATTCTTCTCTATCTCGAGATAAAGTCTGAAGTCTTCCAAATACTGTTTTGATATGTCATTTTCTAAACTATCCATTCCTAAATTATATAATTTTAGAAGCAATATAAAAATAATTAATATACTGTAATTTATCTACAAAATAAGAAGAGTTCCTCCGATAATCGGCAGAGAAACCATAGCCGTTTTCAAAAGCCAAGATGGCGAACGTTTTGTAAACTTCGCCCCGATATAAGCCCCGCACATAAGTCCGAATACAACCTCTGCAAACAATCGCAAATCTAAAGACCCCGAAGCAAGATACCCCACACTCCCGAAAAATCCCATTGGAAGCATGATTAGCATTGTTGTTCCGACTATCTTATTGAGAGGGAAAGAAAAACACATCAACATACTAAGCTGTATAAACTGGGCAGCACCAAATCCGAAAGTGCCTGCCAGAAGACCGTTAATAAAACCTATCAAAAAACAGATTACAAAAAACTTCATGGAAGAAATATTTTCTCCTGAATTTTTCTCAAGAATTTTATCAAACACATGAGAAAAAAGACGCAAATATGCAAGGACAGCAGAGATATATAACAAAGCAGCCGTCATATACTTCAACCTTGAAGAAGGAATATAATGCGCTAAATGTGCTCCGATAAAAGCCCCTGAAGAAGCAAAAATCCCTATGGTTAAGCCTGTTTTCAAAACAAGATTGCCGTCACGCAGATGACTGAGAGTACCTGAAAAAGTCGTAAACGCCATTGCACCGAGAGAAATGCCAAGAGCTGTATGGATAGGAATCCCGAAAAAGAATGTCAATATCGACACCACCATCGCTGCTCCTCCGACTCCTATAAAGCCGATTACCCCCCCGAGGAAAAACATTGTTAATAAAATAATCATCACAAATCTTCTTTATACCGGAACCGCATAAAATTATACCCATAAATATAAAGCGTTGTCATCTTCCCCGCAATTTCCCCTCTAAAAATAAAAAAGACTCTCATCAAAGAGAGTCTGAAAAACTGCCCTAGACCAGACTTGAACTGGTACTGAGTTATTCGCCCAATCGGATTTTAAG